>Ga0208079_1000025_pt1 | contig 87511 bp, 94 predicted proteins | sample NGESurdeep092012_5_FD_184474 | JGI IMG/M metagenome (GOLD analysis project Ga0208079, IMG submission 184474) | Arctic peat soil microbial communities from Barrow, Alaska - NGEE Surface sample 210-2 deep-092012 (SPAdes) | ecosystem: Environmental > Terrestrial > Soil > Wetlands > Peat ... | reverse complement strand
GGATTCCGCGTCAAACCGTCAGCTTTGGTCCGCGAAGTTGGAAAACTTCGCAACCGGCAGGCTCGAAAGCCTGCCCTACAAATTTGAGCAACACGCCCCGCGAATGCGCCCGCAAGCCATCACCGGCACCCTCGACAGTTGCGTCCGGACGTTTTATTTTCGGGTCATGGCGACCACGGCGATTCCTGAAGTCCGGCCCGACATCCATCGGGACGAGGAAACCGATTCGAGGGCGGACCTCGAACCGGGTTACCGGGTCATTTGCTGGAACGACCCGGTCAACCTGATGGACTACGTGACGCATGTGTTTCAGGTCGTCTTCGGCTGGCAGCGGCAGAAGGCCGAAGTCCACATGTTGCAGGTCCACAATCAGGGCAAAAGCGTGCTGACGCGCGAGAGCATGGAAAAGGCGGAGTTTTATGTCCACCAACTCCAGAAATACAGCCTGCATGCGACCATGGAGCGTGATTAGGTGAAACTCATCCGGACCAAGCGGGAAAAATTGGTTTTTGAAATCAGCCTGCCGGAAAAGCGCCTGCTGTTCGAAGTCCTCAATCTCTATCCCCTAATTACCGCGCCGCATCATCGCCTCAGCAAAACGGCCCGGTCAGCCCAACATGACGAGAACCAGCGGCTGTTGGAAGAGTCACTCTCCGCCCAACGGGGGGAGAACCGGAAAAACGTCCGGGCCATGCTGGACAAACCCGGACATTTTCAGGCGGCCGCTTCCGGCTGTCAGCTCACGCTCTCCGGGCCGGAAATCGAATGGCTGCTGCAAGTGCTCAATGATGTCCGCGTCGGAAGCTGGGTCGCCCTCGGTTCGCCGGACCCGGAGCAGGGCAAAAAGATTGTGTTCAATGAAAAAATCCTGCCGCATTTTCGTATGATGGAACTCGCCGGCGCCTTTGAAATGGTTTTTCTCGACGCGTTAAGCGGGCACCCGCCCGTGGAATGACCTTTGATACCATGTCCCAATGACAACCGGAACAAACTCGGGTAGGGCGCGTTTTCAAAATCAACGGACGGCGGAAAATGGCGTGGCATTGGGCGACAACTTTTGGACTGCGCTGGCAGAGCGAAGCGGCGACAGCGCTTTTGACGGAACATTCCAGCGTCGTCTTGTTTCCAAAGCGGCGTCGCGCTTCGCTTGCCGCCGCAGTCCAAAATGTTTACAGGCCAATGTCATTTTGAAACACGTCCTGGGAATTGGTATGCTTCTCGCCCATGCCGATTGTATTGAACAAAAACATTTCCTTCCCCGACCCGGGCCTGGCCGACCCGGAAGGGCTGGTAGCGATTGGCGGCGACCTCGGCACCGAACGGCTGCTGGCGGCTTACCGGAAGGGAATTTTTCCGTGGACGGTTGATCCCATCACCTGGTGGTCGCCCGATCCGCGGGCGATTTTTGAATTGGACGGTTTCCACGTTCCCCAAAGTCTGGCCCGGGTCATTCGCAAGGGCGGGTTTGAGGTGACCATTGACCAGTCGTTCCGCGCGGTGATGGAGGGCTGTGCCGCGCCGGCCCCGGGACGGGGCGGGGCTTGGATCACGGAGGAATTCATCGAAGCGTACACCCGGTTGCACCGGCAGGGACACGCCCACAGCGTCGAGTGCCGGCTCCAGGGCGAACTGGTGGGCGGAATCTACGGCGTGGCCATCGGTGGCTTGTTCGCCGGCGAATCCATGTTCCACCGCGTCAACGACGCTTCCAAAGTTGCGCTCCATCACTTGGTCGGGCATTTGCGCCGGCGCGGCTTCGCTTTGTTTGACATCCAGATGGTGACGCCGGCCACCAAACCGCTGGGCGCAATCAAAATCCCGCGCCACGAATACCTGCAACGCCTGTCCGCCGCAGTGGCAATGAAGTGTTCCTTCTAACGACTTCATAGTGTCCAATTTGATGCAAAACCAATTCCTGCTCTTTATATTTTAACTCTTTAAGAGAGTGACAAATTCCTCAGTCATCCGGTACAACGCCTCAGTTACTTGTATAACGTAACCATTATTTTCAAGAACCACTAGCTGGCTAGCGATGTCAGGGTGCTTCTGCGGTTCGTAAAAGAATTTGTCAGGATCCGGACTAAATATTACGCCGATATTGTATGGAAAGAACTCACGACGTGTACCGGTGGTGTCTGCTAGCACGTCTTGACGCATCTCTGCACTCAACGCTGGCATGAGTGCTTCAACCTCCGCAAAACGCTGGCTGCTTTTCCTTTTTTCTTCTTGTGCTCGTCGTTGGTCAGTAAATCGATCAGCAAAATATTGACCGCTGGCGCCAATGAAAACACCGACAAGCAATGCAATGAGATGAGTGGCAATCGGCGACATACTTCGGCCTGCAAAATTGATGTTAATCTAGCTCACTATGTTTAACGCTGCATCAAAAGGTTCACTAGTCGTTGCAAATCGGCGCGCAATTCTTTATCTCGTCAGTCAGTTGAGGAGGAATCCGTGTTAATCCGTGGTTAAAAACTTTGCGTGCTTCGCGTCTTGGCGCCTTTGCGTTAAAAACCTACTTCGCCAGCGCCATTTCGGCGGCAGGCGCGCTGGTTTCCACCGACGGCGCGATTTCCCCACCTTTGTGAAATTTCACGCTGACGATCTTGCTGATGCCGCGTTCCTCCATCGTCACGCCATAAAGCACGTCGGCCATGCCGATGGTGCGTTTGTTGTGAGTGATGATGACGAACTGTGAGTGCACCAGAAACCGCTGCAGGATGTGGACGAAGCGGTTGATGTTCGACTCGTCGAGCGGCGCGTCCAGTTCGTCCAGCACACAAAACGGACTGGGCCGGACCTGATAAATTGAGAATAACAGCGCCACGGCGGTCATCGTCTGCTCCCCGCCGGACAGCAGCGAAATACTTTGCAGTTGTTTGCCCGGCGGTCGCGCCATGATTTCAATGCCGCTCTCGAGCACGTCGTTTTGATCCGATAAAATCAGGTCCGCCTTGCCGCCGCCGAAGACCTCGGTGAACATCGCGCGGAAGTTTTCACGGACCTTTTCAAACGTCTCAATAAACATCTGCCGCGTCTGCACGTTGATGCGGTTGATGACTTCAAGCAGTTGCACCCTGGCCGAGACCAGATCGTCGTTCTGCTTCGTCAGAAATTGATAACGCTGCTCGGTTTCCTCGTATTCCTCGATGGCCACAAGATTCACCGGGCCGATTTCGTCGAGCCGTTTCTGCAAGGCTTCAATCTGCTGCGCGACGGCGTTCCAATCCGTGGACGCGCCCGCGGCGGCCATTTCTTCCGGCGTCATCACATGCACTTTCGCCGCGCCTTCGTCGGCAAACGTGATGGTGATGCACTCGCTGCGCACGTCGTCGAGATTGACGTGATATTTCTGCTGGATCTGTTCGCGCAGGTTTTGGACGGACATGTTTTTCTGCGCCAGTTCAACATCCAGGGCGCCGCGCTGTTCCTGCAATTGAGTCAACTGCCGCCGCCGCTCGCTCAAATTTTCTTCGCGCGCAACGACGTCGCCTTCCTGCGATTGTTTCCGCGCCAGCAATTCGGCGGTTTGCGTGTTCACCTGCTCGCGCTCGTGCTGCAAACGCCCGATTTGCGACCGTGAATCCTGAATTTCCGACTCCGACTGCTCTTTGCGGCCAATAAAGGAAGACACTTCGTTGCGACGCTGCTCGACCATTTGGGTCAACTCGCAAATGCGTTGCTCCAAAGATTGCTGTTGCTGGCGGAACGACGCCAAAAGTTGTTCCTCCGCCGCGAGCGCCACCTTGCTCTCGGTGAGCGCGGCATTGGCGGTGTCGCGCTGCTGGCGCAGATTTTCCAGTTCCGCCGTGAGCGCGGCGACTTGTTCCTGTCCGGCGCGTTCGCGGGCTTCAAGCTCGTTCAACCGGGCCGCCAGCGCGCTGCGCTTTTGCGAACCTTCCTGCTCCTGCGCGGCGAGGCTTTGAACTTCAAAAACCACCGTCTCAATTTTCTGGTGCAGCAGCCGGTTTGAATTCTGCAATGCGTTGAACTCGCCTTCGCGCGTGGCAATGGCGACTTCCTGCTCGCGCAATTCCGTCTGCGCCTGCTGCAGGCTGGCTTGCAATTCCGTCTGCTCGCTCAAAAGCGCGCCGCGTTTGCGGCTCATCGCGGCAACGCGGAGCTGGACTTCCGTCAGTTCACCTTGCAGTTCGGTGATCTGGTTTTTGCGCCCGAGAATCGAAGCCGGAGCCTTGGGATTGCCGTTGCCATTCAAGTAACCGCCCGTGTAAATGCCGTGCCGACTCAGCAAATCGCCGGTCAACGTGACGAAATCGCAACCCGCATGGCCGTTTTGAATCTGGGCCGTGGCCGTGGCCAGGTCGGACGCAATGAAGGTGCGGCCCAGCAACGCCTTTAGAAGTTTTTCCACCGACGGCTCGCCCTGGACCACTGCCAAGGCATGAATGACTTGCCCGTTTTGCAACCCGTTTTGAATCGCATCGAGGCCGCTGCCCGGCGACATTTCACCCTCAAAAAACAATTGCTTGTCGTTGGTGTATTCCAGTGAAAGCGCGGCGACACTGGCGCGACCGGATTTGTTCGCGGTGAGGTCGGCGAGAATTTCCTGCGCGGATTCCGGCTGCTCGGTCAGGACCAGTTGCAAGTGATGTCCGAGCGCGTTTTCGACGGCGACGACGTAAGGGTCGGGAACCCGAATGCGGTCGGCGAGCGAGCCGATGACCGTGCGCGACTGGCGCAACGCGGCCTGGGTGCCCGCGCTGAAACCTTCGTGCGAACCTTCGAGCTGCTCGAGCACGTTCAGGCGCGAACGTTTCTCGGCCTGCGCCTGCAAAAATTGATCCTGCTCGGCGGACGACGCCTGCAACTCCACCTGGAGTTCGCGCAACCGGTTTTGCCGCTGATCGACCGAGCCGCGCTTGGTCTGCGCGTTCAGTTTCTCAACCTCGACGCTTGCGGTGAATTCCTGCAGGCGCGCTTCGAGCCGGGTGCGTTCCTCTTCAAGTTGCACTTTTTCGGCGGAAAGCTTTTCGAGCCGGATGCTGTTGCCCTGCTTTTGCAGATCGAGCGCGGTGATTTCGTTGCGGATCCGCGATGAATCCTGCGCCGCGGTGAATGCCTCGGACTGCGCCTGGCGCAATGCTTCCTGCCGCTGGCGCAAATCATCCTCCACCGTGCTCAACGCCCACTGTTTCTGCTCCAGCGTCAGGCGATGTTGCAGGAGCGCGTTTTCCGAAGCGGTCAACCGCTCCACCACCGCCTTCAATTCACTGGACGCGGCGTGGCAACGCTCCTCGGCCTGGTTGATTTCGGTCAAGGCCCTGGTGTTTTGCGACGCCAGCTCGCGCAAACGTTCCTCGTCGAATTGAATCCGGCTTTCGTGCCGGTCCGCTTCGCCCTTTAATTCCAGACCGCGCTGCTGTTTTTCGGCCACTTCGTGTTCGAGCCCCGAAAGCCGTTCGCGCAGTTGCTTGATCTCATCTTCACAGCGCAAAACGTCGGTCGAGCCGGTTTCAATTTCACCGCGCAGTTTTTCGGCGGCGGTTTGCTTTTCGGCGATTTCGGCCTGCAGCACGTCGAATTGATGGCGCGCAAGTTGCGTGTCGAGGTGCTTGAGTTCCTGGGAAATTTGTTTGTAGCGGCGCGCTTTGCCGGCCTGGCGCTGGAGCGAACCGATTTGCCGCTTCACTTCGCGGATGAGATCGGCGATGCGCAAAAGGTTTTGGTCGGTGTATTCCAGTTTGTGAAGCGATTCTTTTTTCTGGCTCTTGTATTTCGTGATGCCGGCGGCTTCCTCGAAAATGAGGCGGCGGTCTTCGGGTTTGCTCGAAAGAATCTGCGTGATGTGGCCCTGCGCCAGAATGCTGTAACTGGTGCGGCCCACGCCTGTGCCCATGAACAGTTGCTGGATGTCCTTGAGGCGGCACGGTGTGCGATTGATGAAATACTCGCTGCCGCCGTCGCGGAAAATCCGGCGTGTGATCGTGACCTCGTTGTAAGCCACCTCGACCCCCGCCGCGCGCAGGTGGTCCTCGTCCATGTCGCCCAGCGTCAGCGACACTTCGGCCATGCCCATCGGTTTGCGTCCGTCGGTGCCGGTGAAAATCACATCGGCCATTTCGCCGCCGCGCAATGCCTTGGCCGATTGTTCGCCGAGCACCCAACGGATGGCGTCGGAGACATTGGATTTGCCGCACCCGTTCGGTCCGACGATGGCAGTCACACCGGGCTGAAAGTTCAGCGAAGTTTTGTCCGAAAAGGATTTAAACCCCAAAAGCGTTAAATTCTTGAGATACATGATTAATATTTGCGTTAGGCAACCAAAATTGCCGGTTCAAGTAAAGAAAAAACCACAATATAAAGCACACAACCGCACTTGTGGCACAACTAATTGGTGAGGAACCTAGATTTGCTTTGTGCCACTAACTGCTACTTCAAACTTTCCATCAAATTACTGTGCTCTTATACGGCTGGAAGGTGATTTCGTCAACTGATTTTCTGCATTGAAAAATCAGTTGACAGAATATTACCATTGAATCATCTTATCCGCATCCGTTGATACAACGGTCTCATGCAGAGTGGCTGAGGGACTGGCCCGCTGACGCCACGGCAACCGGTTGAAGTGCAAGTTCAACGACCAGGTGCCAAATCCAGCCCCGACGGGTGTCGGGGAAAAATGAGAGGAGCGCACAAGTTTTGTCAGCCCCTTCTCTCCATGAGTTGGGGCTTTTTTGTTTGCTCCGAAACAAAATCGGTAGGGCCGGGCTGCCGCTCGGCCTTCGCAGAAAAGTTTGGGCCGCGCAGCAACGCGGCCCTACCAAAAACAAAAGAGGTAGGGACGCCGCGCTGCGGCTTCCGGTCGGCGCAGCGCGCCGACCCTACCAAAGAATATTTTATGAAAGAACACGATGGTTTCATGAAGGCGCTCAAGTGCCGCGAGTGCGGACGGGAATACCCGCTCACGGCCACACACGTCTGCGAGTTCGACTTCGGCCCGCTCGAAGTGGTTTATGATTACGACCGCATCAAAAAGTCGCTGACCAAGACGGCCATCCAGTCGCGTCCCCAGACGATGTGGCGTTACCGCGAGCTGTTGCCGGTGGCGAACGACCCGACCGTCGGCCTGCAAGTCGGTTTCACACCGCTCGTGAAAGCCGACCGGCTCGCCAAAAAACTCGGCATCCGCGAATTGTGGATCAAAAACGACACGGTCAATTATCCGACGCTCTCGTTCAAAGACCGCGTCGTGAGTGTCGCGTTGAGCCGTGCGCGCGAACTGGGTTTCGACACCGTCGCGTGCGCCTCGACCGGTAATCTCGCGAATTCTGTTGCCGCCCAGGCCGCGAGCGCCGGTTTGAAATCCTACGTTTTCATCCCGTCGGATTTGGAGCAGGGCAAAATTGTCAATTCGCTCGTCTATGGCGCGCACGTCATCAGCATCAAAGGCCATTACGACGAGGTGAACCGCCTTTGCGCCGAGATCGCCGGCAAATTCAACTGGGCATTCGTGAACGTGAACATGAGGCCGTATTACGCCGAAGGCTCCAAGAGCATGGCGTATGAAATCGTCGAGCAACTCGGCTGGCGCCTGCCCCGGCACACCGTTGTGCCGATGGCGTCCGGCTCGTTGCTGACAAAAATCCAAAAGGGCTACCAGGAATTGACCAAGCTTGGTCTCGTGTCCGAATCGAAATACTCCGTTCACGGCGCGCAGGCGACCGGCTGTTCGCCGATTTCCGTCGCGCAAAAGGCCGGACTCGATTTCTTCAGGCCGGTCAAGCCCAACACGATTGCCAAGTCGCTGGCCATCGGCACGCCGGCGGACGGTTTCTACGCGCTCAAAGCGATGAAGGAAACGAACGGCGCGGCGGACGACGTGACCGACGACGAAATCCGCGACGGCATCAAGCTGCTGGCGGAAACGGAAGGCATTTTTGCCGAGACGGCGGGCGGCGTGACCGTGGGCGTGGCCATGAAACTGATTGATTCAGGGAAAATTCCGCGGGATGATTCCGCCGTTCTTTGCGTTACCGGCAACGGATTGAAGACGCTCGACGCCGTGGCCGGCCACGTCGGCAAGCCGCGTGAAATCAAGCCGAGCCTGCGCGAGTTTGAAGCCCTGCTGGCGCATGAAGAAAAAGTGAATGTGTAAAAAATAGTAATGGGGCAGCATCACGCGCATGAAAAAATGCACTTATTGCGGGACGGAGTATCCTGACGAGGCGCTAGTCTGTGCTATTGACGGTCAACCGCTTCGAGAAGTCATTCCTGCCGCGCCAGAATCACTGCCTCCCCCGGTTGGCGAAAGGCAGACAATAATTGATGGCGAGCATATCAAAATGCTGTCCATTTTCCATTTTGTCGTGGCCGGTCTAGCTCTTCTCGGGGTTGTTTTCCTTTTCTTACACTACTTCTTGATGAGTAGCGTTTTTTCAAACCCTGAAATTTGGAAGTCTCAGAAGGATGCGCCTCCCTTGCCTAAAGATTTTCTTAAAATTTTTGTGTGGTTTTATATTTTTATGGGCGCGATATTTGGAACCATGTGCGTTCTGAATTTACTCTCCGGATTGTTTCTCCGCCAAAGAAGGCATCGCACATTTTCTCTTGTTGTCGGTGGATTAAATTGTTTACAGATTCCTTTCGGCACGGTTTTAGGTATTTTTACCATCATTGTTTTATCGCGTAATTCTGTTCGTCAGAAATATGTCTCCTAACGTGTCGTTGAATTTTGCCGCACCCAAAAATTGAAATTAAATTTATGCCAAAAAAAGTCCGAATCCCAACGCCGCTCCGCAAGTTGACCAACAACGAGGAGCTGGTCGAAGTCAACGCCGCCACCATCGGCGAGGCGATTGTCGAATTGCAGACGCGCTTCCCCGGCATCCAGGAACGGCTCGTGGATGAAAAAGGCGAGGTGCGCCGCTTTGTAAACGTCTATGTGAACGAGGAAGACATCCGCTTCCTGAAAAACCGGGAAACACCGCTGAAAGACGGCGACGAAATCAGCATCATCCCCGCCATCGCCGGCGGCTGAGGCGAACTCCGAATTCCGAACTCCGAATTGATTATGGCCAAAGCATTCAAAAAAACCGCACTGACACAGCCGAGTTCGCCCACACAAAGGCGTTTATGGCTGATGTTTCCGCCCAAGCTCATCAAGGAACCACTTATCTGGAAACTCGGCCAGAAATTCAAGGTGGTCACCAACATCCGGCAGGCCAGCGTCACGGACGAAATCGGTATCGTGTGTCTGGAATTGGACGGCAAGCGCGAAGACGTAAAGGCCGCTATTCAATGGCTGGAGAAACTGGGCGTCAGCGTCGAACCGGTTGAAATCAGCGTGATCGAAAGTTGAAGATTTTTTCCTAAAAAGTAAACTGCGCGGTGAATGACCGCGCCGTTTTTGTTTTAACCCCGTCAGGGGTGAAATCTTTGTAGCCAAGCCGGATCAAAAAAATAAAAGCTCCGTCAGGAGCGACATAGGGATGCCGCCCCGCCAGGGCTTGAGGAAAATTTTACCAAAACTACAAAGATTCCGCTTCTGACAGAGCTGGAGTTTACTTCCGCCGCCGGTGTTTGACCTTGAGCTGGGCGACAACGTTGACCAGCGCGGCTTGAACGCGCGCGGCTTCCTCGTCGGTGATTTTTTCGGCCAGGCGCGCTTCAGCACGCTGGCGGGCTTCCTCGGCCCTGGCTTCGTCAATGTTTTCGGCGCGAATCGCCATGTCGGTGAGAATGGCCACGTGGTCGCCGGTGACCTGCACGAAGCCGTCGCCGACGGCGAGGAAAATCGTGTCCGCACCCTTGCGCGCGACGATTTCGCCCGCGCACAGTTGCGTCATCAACGGCACGTGCTGGGGCAAAATGCCCATCTCGCCTTCAACGCCGGTCAGCGTGACCATGTCCACGTCGTCGGAGAAAATCTTCGCCTCCGGCGTGACGATTTCGAGTTTGAGCGTATTGGCCATGTTTTATCGCGTTTCCCGCATCGCGCATCCTGCATCTTCGCGCCACCCGGTTCGTGATGCGTGATGCGTGACACGTGATGTCCGGGCGTCAGCTTTCTTTAATTTCTTCTATGCCGCCCTTCATGTAAAAGTTTTGTTCCGGCACGTCGTCGTGTTTGCCGTCCAGGATTTCCTTGAATCCGCGCACGGTCTCGGCCACCGGCACCTGCCGGCCGGCGCGGCCGGTGAACACTTCCGCCACCGAGAACGGCTGGCTGAGAAAACGCTGGATTTTGCGCGCGCGATAAACGGTGAGCTTGTCGTCGGGCGAAAGCTCGTCCATGCCGAGAATCGCGATGATGTCCTGCAAATCCTTGTAACGTTGCAAAACTTTTTGCACGCCACGCGCGACTTCGTAGTGTTCCGGTCCGACGATTTCCGGCGTAAGCGCGCGGCTAGTCGAGGACAGCGGGTCCACGGCGGGATAAATGCCGAGTTCGGCAATGGCGCGTTCCAGCACGATGGTTGCATCCAGATGCGCGAACGTCGTGGCGGGCGCCGGATCCGTCAAGTCGTCCGCCGGCACATACACGGCCTGGAACGAAGTGATTGAGCCTTTCTTGGTCGAGGTGATGCGTTCCTGCAAATCGCCCATTTCGGCAGCGAGCGTCGGTTGATAACCGACGGCGCTTGGCGTGCGGCCCAGGAGCGCGGACACTTCCGAACCAGCCTGCGAAAAGCGGAAGATGTTGTCTATGAAGAGAAGCACATCCTGGTTCTTCTCGTCGCGAAAATATTCCGTGATGGCCAGGCCCGACAATCCGACGCGCAAACGCGCGCCGGGCGGCTCGTTCATCTGGCCATAGACGAGCGCGATTTTGGATTTGCCGAGGTCTTTTTGGTTGATGACGCCGGCCTCGGACATTTCGGTGTAAAGGTCGTTGCCTTCGCGCGAGCGTTCGCCCACGCCCGCGAACACGGACACGCCGCCGTGCAGTTTGGCGATGTTGTTGATCAGTTCCATGATGACGACGGTTTTCCCGACACCCGCGCCGCCAAAGGCGCCGACCTTGCCACCTTTCAAAAACGGGCAGAAGAGATCAATGACCTTGATGCCGGTGACGAGCACCTGCGGCGAAGTGGACTGATCCGCCAGCGCCGGCGCGGGGCGGTGAATCGGGTAAAACTTGTCGGCGTTGACCGGCCCGCGCTCGTCCACCGGCTCGCCGACGACGTTGAGCACGCGGCCCAGCACACAGTCGCCGACCGGCATGGAAATCGGTTGACCGGTGTCCGTGACTTCGTAACCACGCTTCATGCCTTCGGTGGAGCCCATGCAAACGCAGCGCACCCAGTTGTCGCCAAGGTGCTGTTCGATTTCGAGTATCCGTTTCGCGCGGCCCTGGCCGGGCACGTCGAATTCCACGGCCAGCGCGTTGTAAATGGCGGGCGGCTGGCCGGGAAATTCCACGTCCACGACCGGTCCGATGACTTGAACGATTTTGCCTTTGTTCATGCGATTGATTGATTAGCCCACCGCCATTTGCGCGGTGGCGATTTCCAACAATTCCCTCGTGATGTTCGACTGGCGCAGCTTGTTGTATTGCAGCGTCAGTTCCTTGATAAGCTGCTGCGCATTGTCGGTGGCGTTCTTCATCGCCACCATGCGCGCGCTGTGCTCGCTGGCTTTGGCTTCCAGCAAAATCTGGTAAATCTTGAAATTCAAACTGTGCGGCAGCAATTCGCCCAGCACCGTCTCCTCATCCGGCTCAAATAAATAGGGAACGGCGCCGCCCGCCGACAATTCCCCCGCTTCCGCGTAGCCGTGAATTCCGGCGGTGACCGTCTGGATTTTTCCCACCGGCAAAAACGGGACGATTTCCGGCCGCTGAACCAATATCGAAATGTAGTTGGTGTACAAAACATCCACCGCGTCCACTTCGCGCTTGATAAACAAGTCCTGCGCGAACCGGGAAATCGCCCGCGCCTCGCCGAATTGCGGCGTGTCCTTGTAAGTGAACTCCGCCGCCAGCGGCCGTTTCGTGCGCGCGACGAATTGCGACGCCTTGCGTCCCGCCGTGAGGTAAAGGGTCGTGTCCCGGTCGAATTTCACCACTTCGCGGAACAAATTACTGTTGAGCGCGCCGCACAAACCGCGGTCCGTGCTCACGAGGATGATCGCCCGCTTTCGAGCTTCACGAGTTTCCATGAGCGGATGCCTGAAATCCATCGTGCGCGCCGTCGCTTCGGCCAGCACTTCATTCATCAACGCCGCATAGGGCCGGCCGGCCAGCGCGGCCTGCTGGGCCTTGCGCATTTTGGCCGCCGCCACCATCTGCATTGCCCTGGTGATTTGGGCGGTGTTCTTGACCGACTTGATGCGTCGGCGAATGTCGCGCGTGGTGGCCATGACAGATTATTTTCTCCGGCAGCGTCTTCCGACCCGATAGGGCGGCGCGGTTTCCCGGACGTGGAAACCGATTTCCCGCCGGTCCTCCGGCAGCGGCGGTTCAACCAGCCGGCGGATTGCCTCGAACAAATCCCGGATCGCCGCGTCGTGTCCGCCGACGCGCTGTTCCAAATCGGCCAATTTTCCGGCCAGCTCTTTATGAGCGGCCATTTGTTCGCGCATGAGAATGAATGCGCGAACCACCCGGACACTGGCTTCAACAGCAATCGGGCTGTTCAGAACGCTGGCCAGCATGAGCGCGCCATGTTCGGTGAAAACCCAAGGCAGTTTACGCCGTCCCCCATGCAAACTTGATATCGCAAATTGCGATATCAAGTTTGTAAACTCTTGTCGTGCAAGCTGAAACGCAAAGTCCAATGGGAAGCGTCCGGAATTTCGCTTGAACTGTTCATTCAATCGCATCGTGCTGACCCCGTAAATCCTGGCCAAATCCGAATCCAGCATGACCCGCTGGCCACGGATAAGGTAAATCATATCCTCAATCCGTTTGATCGGAGCAATCGTCGCTTCGTGGCTGGCCATAAAGATCGTTTTGTATACGGTCACAATTTGTGCCGCATGGTTTGTATCACCGATACGTCTGCTTGAATTCAGTCACCGCCGCTTTCAAATCGTTGACGGTGGCGTCCTTCAATTCTTTTTCATTCGCGATGTGCGTCATCAATTCCATCTTCCGGGTCGTCATGAAATCCGTGAGCTTGTGCTGGAAGTCCTTAATTTTGGCCACCGGCACGTCGTCCACAAATCCGTTTTGCCCCGCCCACAAAACGACGACCTGCACTTCGACCGGCAGGGGGTTGTATTGAATCTGGTTGAACAACTCGACAATACGTTTGCCGCGCTCAAGCTGTGCCTGCGTCTTCGCGTCGAGGTCGGAACCAAATTGCGCAAACGCCGCCAATTCGCGGAACTGGGCCAGGTCGCCCTTGATGCGGCCGGCGACCTGTTTCATCGCCTTGACCTGCGCCGCCGAACCGACGCGCGACACGGACAAGCCGACCGAAATCGCCGGGCGGATGCCCTGATAAAACAAATCCGTCTCCAGATAAATCTGCCCGTCCGTGATTGAAATCACGTTCGTGGGAATGTAAGCCGAAACGTCACCCGCCTGGGTTTCGATGATGGGCAGCGCCGTAAGCGAGCCGTTGCCGTGTTTTTCATTCAGGCGCGCGGCGCGTTCGAGCAAACGGCTGTGCAAATAAAACACGTCGCCCGGATACGCTTCGCGGCCTGACGGACGCTTGAGCACGAGTGAAACCTGGCGATACGCCACTGCGTGCTTGGACAAATCATCGTAAATAATCAGCGCATCCATGCCGTTGTCCATGAACCATTCGCCCATCGCCGCGCCCGCGAACGGCGCGAGATACTGGTTCGTCGCTGAATCCGATGCGGCGGCCACGACGACAATCGTATAAGGCATCGCGCCGGCTTCTTCCAAAACGCCGATGACGCGCGCGATGTTCGACTGCTTCTGGCCAATGGCAACGTAAAGGCAATACAGCGGACGATAATTTTTGTCTCCGGCCTGCTGCGCGGCAAGATTGAGCCGCGCGTTGTTAATGATGGTGTCAATGCCGATGGTCGTCTTGCCCGTCGAACGGTCGCCGATGATCAATTCACGCTGGCCGCGGCCAATCGGAATCATCGCGTCAATCGCCATGATGCCCGTCTGCACCGGCTGGCTGACGGATTTGCGTTTGATGATGCCCGGCGCGATTTTTTCGACCGGATACGTGGTGTCGCTCTTGATCGGACCTTTGCCGTCAAGCGGCTGGCCAAGGGTATTGACGACGCGGCCAAGCAAGCCTTTGCCGACAGGCACTTGCAACAGCTTGCCGGTCGTGCGGACTTCATAACCTTCCTTGATCCCCGTGTAATCGCCAAGAATGATCGCGCCCACCTCGGTCTCTTCGAGGTTCAATGCCAGGCCGGTGACCCCGTTGCCGAAGTCGAGCATCTCGTTGAGCATCGCGTCGGTCAGACCCTCAATCTTGGCCACGCCGTCGCCGATTTCGCGGACAACGCCGACGTTTTGTTTTGCCGTCGCAGCCTTTGCGCCCGTGATTTGGGCTTCAATTTCTTGCAGTAAATTGCTCATAAATTTTTCGCTTGGGACGGCGACACGCCGTCCCTCCCATGTTCAAAAACTCTCCGCCAGCGCGTTCAAGCGCGCCTGAATGCTGCCGTCATAAACGTCGCTGCCGACCTTGACGCGCAGGCCGCCGATCAACGCCGGATTCCGGTCGAACGCAATGTCCACACTGTCGCCGTAAATTTTTTTGATCCGGTTTGTCACGTCCGTTTGCAAATCGTCGGGCAAGATCGCCGCGCTCTCGACGCGCGCGGTGCGGCGCTCCAAATCCAGTTTCACCAGCCGGTGCAGGCGCGACAAAATTTCGATGTAACGGCGCGGCTTCTGTGCCAGCACGAGCGCGACCGCCTGCCGGACGCGGTTCTCGTCCAGCAAATCGTTGACCTGGCAACTGCGGAACAGTTGCCGCGCGTCGCGTTGTGCCCGTTTGGATATTTTCATTTTCCAATCTTTGATAGGGACGCGCTGCCGCGCGTCCGGCTGACCGGCAGGCCAGCCCTACCGATTATTTTTACGCAGACAATTGTTTCTCCGTTTCCTCGGCGAGCCGCCGCTGATCGTCCGGCGTCAGAATTTTGCCGGTGACCGTCGCGGTCGTTTGCACGACCAGCCGGCCAACTTCACGTTTCAACCCGGCGAGCATCTGCTCATGCTCCCGCGCGGCGGCCTCGCGCGCCCGGGCCATGATTTGTTCCGCGGCAGCAACGGCTTTTTGCGTTTCCTGCTCGCGCACGCGCGCGGCGGCGGCGCGGGCTTCCTCGATCAACTGGTTGGCCAGATCATTGGTCTGGTCGAGGATTTTCCGGCGGGCAACTTCGGTCCTGGCCAGCGCGTCCTTGATTTTTTCCGCGTTCTCCAGCCCTTCCGCAATGCGCCGACGGCGTTCTTCGAGGACGGTCAGAATCGGCTGGTAGGCAAACCGATAAAGCAGGGCGGCGACAATCAGGAAACTGATGACCTGGGCAAAGAAATGCGGCGCGTCCAACCCAAATTTCTCCGCCGTGTCATGGGCGGTTTGGGCCAGGTCGCCGCCGATGTTTGCCAACAAAATAAACTGGTTCATAAATCCGGTCGGTTAATGCGCGGCGCGGAGCCGGTCCGGCTCCGCGCCGTTTCCTTAGTGAACAAGGAAGATCGCGTAGAACACAATGGCTTCGGCCAGAGCCATGCCGAGCACGGCCAGCACAATGACCTTGCCGAAAGCGCCGGGATTGCGTCCCACCGCCTCGGAAGCCTTCATGCCGACCAGTCCCACGCCGATGGCCGAACCGAGGCCGGCCAGACCGACGTGAATGCTGCCGCTCATCTCTCCCAACATTGGTGTTAACATATTTTTCCTTTCGTTGCTCAACGGCTCCCGCGATTGAACACGGTCAAGCCGCTGAAATTTTCAATGGTTTAATGGTGAACCTCGCCGGCTTCCTCCTCATGCGTGCAAATCAACGCCGTGAACACGGAGGTCAGGAGCATGAATACCATCGCCTGAATAAAGCCCACCAGCAGTTCCATGAAATAAAACGGCACGGGCAGCAGCGCGCCAAAGACGACCTTTGCCCAAGCGGGATGCTGAACCATGTTCGACATGGCCTCCAGCAGGTTCTCGCCCGCGAAAATGTTGCCGTAAAGACGGAAGCTCAACGAAATCGGCCGGAAGGCAATCGAGAGCATCTCCAGAAAACCGACGGCGAAGAACACCACGATCATCAAATACTTGATGACGCCGGTGCTGTCACCTTTGGGGCCAAAAATGTGCAGGAAGGAGCCTTTGACGCCACTGAATTGGAGCGCCCAAACCATCCAGCAAGTGAAGAAAATCATGGCCATCGCGAACGTCATGTTGAGGTCGGCATTGCCGCCACGAAGCAGCGGTCGTGTGACTTCAAACCCGTGCTCCCCTTGCACGCCCCAGCCAATCGTGCCCACACCGGGAACCAGCCCGAACCAGTTCGTCGCCAGGATGAAAATGAAAATCGTCGCGAAAAACCAGAACGTCTTCTTCACCAGTCCCGGTCCGATGATGCTTTCGAGAAAACCGTAAAGTCCCTCCACCAGCCATTCCCAGAAATTCTGCGCGCCCGACGGCACTTCCTGAATTTTCCGTGTGGCGAACCGGGCAAACAAAATCACGCCCGACGCCACAATCCACGTTACCAGCATGGAATTGGTGACAAAACTGCCTTTATGACCGAGGGACTGGGCGCTCTGAGGAATGCCATGTTCCGCGGGAGCGGCCGGCGACGCGCCGGATGCCGCCAAAGCGGCGGGCTTGGTTGCAGAAGGAGCGGCTTCGCCCGTTGCCGCATTCAGCGCGGCGAGCGGGGCGCAGACAAAAAAGGCGCACGTGATTATTAGTTTGAGTGGCTGCATCCGATTTCAGCAAACCATTCCGCCGAACGCGATGCCCTTTGTTCTCCCTCGGTTCCGGCCGGAAGACTAAAAACACTGCCAAAACATGAAGAAACTCACAAGCACTTTTTGGGGAATTTCCACACGAATTTTGCCCGACTGCTGTCCATGCCCACTTTGGAATAACTCTGAAACCGTCCACTTAACGCTTGATCCATGAGCTGTCAGGGGAGGCTAATAGTGCATCAGTTTTCGGTCCAAAACATTTTGACAAACGAGGTTCATTGCTGTCTCGCACGCCAGCTCCAGTCACTCTCTCCCCGCAGTGCGGGGAGAGAGCCGGAGAGAGGGGTTCGTAAAAAAGCCACGCGCCGCCTCTCCCCAGCCCTCTCCTCCACTCCGCGGAGGAGAGGGAGTTATACGTGCGGTTTCCGGTTCCAAGGAACAACCACAAAACTCCGGATTAGTCAAAATCGGCGCAGTGATTCCGGCGTTTCCCCCCGCTCGCGAAGCGTCCGCAAACTCAGCGCGTCATGGCGCTTGGCCAGCCGCCGGCCTTTTTCGTCCAGCATCAGCGCGCAGTGGAAAAATTCCGGCGGTGTCAAACCCAGCGCCCGGTAAAGCAGAATCTGCCGCGCCGTGCTCATCAGCAAATCCGCCCCGCGCACGACCTCGGTGATTTGCATCGCCGCATCGTCCACCACACACGCCAGTTGATACGCCGGCACGTCGTCGCCGCGCCATACGACGAAATCGCCGAAATCCTTGCCGGCCACGAACTGCTGCGCGCCGAAATTGCCGTCCACGAACGAAACCGTCTCGCCGTCGGGAACACGGAAACGCCAGGAGAAGCGGGTTGAAAGTTGAGGGCGTAAAGCCCCGTGAGGGCCACGCCCTTTTACGGGGTTGAGGGTTGAGAGATTTTTATTGCGGCAGGTGCCGGGGTAAATGGGTTCCTCATCGTCACCGGCGTTGGGCGCGCTGGCGGCATCCCGGATGTCCTTGCGCGAACAGGTGCAGGGATAAATGAAGCTGCCCGCGCGGAGTTTTTCCAGCGCGGCAGCGTAGAACGACCGCCGCTCGCTCTGGTTGTAAGGCCCGAATCCCGACTGGTCGGGACAATCCGGCCCTTCCTGCCATTCAAAGCCGAACCAACGCAGGTCTTCGATCATTTGCGGGACGAACTCCAGTTTGAAGCGCGTGGAGTCAATGTCTTCATTACGCAGCACGAGCGTGCCGTTGTTTGCACGCGCGCGTTCCTGCGCCGTCCAAAACGTCCGCGCGTGGCCGAGATGCAACAATCCCGTCGGCGACGGCGCCAGGCGGCCACGGTAAGATTGATTTTTCACCAAATTCACGGAATGGAATTAACAACAAAGCAACCAAGTAACAAAGATTTCTTCATCGCTTTGTGTTCCGGTTGTTCAAAACGTATGCGTCTGATGGAGCACGCCGACATTCCGTCGGTTGGGAGTAAATGAGCCATATCCCGCCAAATCCCAGGTTCGAAAAATTTAACGTCACCAAATGAACGGGACCAAGCGGTACCGCACCCGATTTTGATACTCTGAATAGCCCGGCAGGTTTCCGGCCAGAAAGGTTTCCTCATCCAGCAGCCTCCACACAATCACCAGCGCAACCGGAAGGATCGTGAACAATCCCCACCACGAGCCAAGCGCGAGCGACACGCCTGAAAACGTGACCAGCCAGCCAAAATACATCGGATGACGCACCAGCGCGTAAGATCCTGACGATATGACTTTCTGCCCGGTCCCGATTTCGATGATTGCCGAGGCAAAAGTGTTTTCTTTGAAAACGAAAAAAACGATGAGGAACCCGAGCGCAACCAGAACATCTCCGGCAGCGACCCCATACAGCGGCACCGCCGACCATGCGCAGCGATGGTCAATTACGGGAACAACGACCACCACGATCAATGCCTTCGATATGAGGAAATTCAGGATCTTTTGGCTCTTTTGCTTTTCGGAGCCGGGATTCGAATTTATCCGGCGTCCCAAAAGCTTCGGATCGTTTTTCATCAGGTCAAGTGTGACCGCCAGCACTGACAGTGAATACACGGCCAGAAAAATCCACGCTTGCCAGTAATCGAGGGTCCACGCCGGAAGGAACAGCAACACGGCCACGCCGATGAAAAGTTGCAGGAACCCAACAAATACTTTTTTACTCAGATCCTTCATTTCGCAAGCTGAAATTGCTCTGTATGCGGCTGGCAGTGATCATTTTTTGCACGTTAACAAATCATCGGAGAGCGACAAGAATTGTTCTGATCCAGTTTTTGAAGAATCCATGCCCACATGGTTTCACAATCTGACGCCGGAAACCAGACGTGCTCCGTCAGCCGGATACATCAAAACGGTTCATGGGGATTTGCCGCCAGCCAGTCGCCCATACCGGGCAACGGAACGGACAAAACGCCCTGGACTTTGGTGATGTTCAACGATGTGTCCAGCGCGCGCGGCGGACCGGGAAAATTTGCCGCCAAGCCCGGTGTGATTTTCGGGTTGAGCTGCGGCCAGCGCGCCGCAATGAGCTGGCCGATTTGCCAGCGCGAAAGTTTTTCCGCGCCGGCAACGTGGAACAGCCCGGTGCGCTCTTGATTCACCAGTTCCCAAACCGCGCGCGCCGTCTCGCCGGCGAAAATCGGGCAGCGAAATTCGTCCGTGAACAGATTCATCCCCTGCCCCGCCTGCCACGCGAGCAACAATTTCTCGTTGAAACCGCGATTGCCCGCGCGCGACGTGCCGCCATTGAGTGACGTGCGCACAACGGTGTGGTGCGGATTGCGCAAAACGATTTGCTCGGCGGCGGCTTTGGTCTCGCCATACAAATGAATCGGGTTCACCGCGTCAGTCTCGACGTAATTTCCCTTGCGTCCGTTAAACACCAAATCCGTCGAAAAGAAAACGAATGGAATTTGCGCCGCGAGTCCGGCCAAAAGCGCGGTCACGTCAACATTCACGCGCCGCGCCAAATCGGGATTCGATTGTGCAGCGGCAACGGTGCTGACGGCGGCGCAATGAACGATGAGTTGCGGTGAATCACTTTGGAACGCGCTGCGGACGGCGTCGAAATCGAGCAAATCAAGCTGGTCGCGCGTCAAGCCGCGCACGCGCCAGTGCAAAGCAAATCGCGGCGCAGTTCGGACGAGATAATTTCCAATCAGCCCGTTTGCGCCGGTGATCCAGACAAGTTTCATCTGTGTTTCAATAAAACGGCGTGGCAGAACGTGCCCATTTGTCTGTGGATGGTTGAGAGCTGCGAGTTGAGAGTCAAGCCACAAGCCACAAGCGGCTCTTGCTGGCGGGATGGCTTTGGTTTAAGTTGCCGCTGTGAGCACGGCTGAAAAAATCTTTCATAAAGCGCAATCGCTTCCGGAGTCCGCGCAGACGGCGGTATTGGAAATCATTGAGCAATTGGCCCGGCATCCGGCCCAAGAACAGGCCGCGCCGTTGACGCTCCGCGAGTCCGCTGAAATGCGCGGCAAGCTGGCCGCCTGGGAGGAAGATTGGAACGCACCAGGAATGGAAGCGTATGACCGGCCTTAATCGTGGCGACGTGGTGCTGGTGTGGTTTCCGAACAGCGACCTCGTTACTTTCAAACGCCGTCCAGCGCTCGTCGTTGAGGCGGACAATCTTGACACAGGTCTTTCGCAAGTTCTGGTTTTGATGATTACGAGCAATCTCGCGCGGCGCGATCATCCCAGCCACGTCTTTATGCCGCTCAATTCTCCCGAAGCCAAAGAGGCGGGACTTCGCACGGATTCGGTCGTGATGACGGACAATCTTGCGACGGTGTTGGCCAAGGCCATTGCCGGGAAACTTGGACGCGTGAAAAACATGGCGCGCGTGGATGCGGCGTTGCGACGCACGCTGGGTTTGTAAATCAATCCACCAACCGCTTCGTCAGATTTCCGTAAGCATCAATCCGCCGGTCGCGCAGGAATGGCCAGTGCGTGCGCGCGGTGTCCACCTTGGCGAGGTCAACGGGCACAATCAAAATTTCCTCTTTATGCGCGCCGGTTTTGGCAAGAATTTCGCCGGAAGTTCCGGCCACAAAACTTTGACCCCAGAATTCAATGCCTTTGCCCACGAGTTTTTCATGCCCGATGCGATTGGCAACGGCGACGTAGCAGCCGTTGGCGATGGCGTGGCTGCGCTGGATGGTTTCCCACGAGTTGTGCTGGCGTTCGCCGTATTTCTTTTTTTCACTGGGATGCCAGCCGATGGCGGTCGGGTAAAACAGGATTTGCGCGCCTTGCAAGGCGGTGAGCCGCGCGGCTTCCGGATACCATTGGTCCCAGCAAATCAACACGCCGATTTTGCCGTAACGCGTCGGCCAGGCCTTGAAGCCGAGGTCGCCGGGCGTAAAATAAAATTTTTCGTAGTAAAGCGGGTCGTCCGGAATGTGCATCTTGCGGTAGATGCCCAGCAACGAGCCGTCGGCGTCAATGATCGCGGCGGTGTTGTGATAAACGCCGGCGGCGCGTTTCTCAAAGAGCGAGGCGATGACGACCACTTTGTGTTTCCTGGCCAGTTTGCAGAAAGCCTTGGTGCTGGGGCCGGGGATGGGTTCGGCGAGCTTGAAATTTTTGTGGTCTTCGCTCTGGCAAAAATACTGCGAGCGGAATAATTCCTGCGTGCAAATGATTTGCGCGCCGCGTTGGGCCGCGCGGTCGGCGAGCGCAAGCGTTTTTTTCAAGTTCGCGTCCGGGTCGGCGGAACAGGCGGTTTGAATCAGCCCAAGTTTGACGGTTTGGGCGGGAGCGCGTTTCATTTATTTGGCGCGTTCGTTGAGCCGCGCGGTTTCCTCGAGAATGATGGTTTTAACGTGCGTGTCCTCGGCCATGTGGGAAGCGGTCTGGCCGAACAGTTCGCGGATGAATTTGCCGAGCGTCTCGTTGGTCGGGCCGTAACCGCCGTGGTAGATGTAGTATTCCAAATCGTACATCAACTGGTCGGCGGTCGCGTAACGGCGGGTCAAATCACGCGCGAGACAGTGATGCAGAATGTCGTTGAGTTTGTCGTCAATCCGCGAGTCGAGCGCGCAAAAATCAGGAATCGGCTGGTTCAGGATGCGGCTGCGTGATTCCTCGGCGTTTTCACCTTTGAACAAATTCCGCCCCAGCAACAAATGCGCCAGCACAACGCCGACGGAAAAAAGGTCGGAACGCTTGTCGGTGATTTGAAAATCGGCCTGTTCGGGACTCATGTAATCGGCCTTGCCGGCGATGACTTCACCTTCCTGATCGGTCAGAAAGCCGCGCGCCTTGGCGACGCCGAAATCGGTCAGCTTCACGTCGCCCTCAAAGGCGATCATGATGTTCTTGAAACTCACGTCGCGGTGAACGATGCCCAGCGGCTTGCCGTCCTTGTCGGTTTTGGCGTGCGCGTAGGCCAGCCCGCGCGCGACCCGGCTGGTGATGAACACGGCGAGTTCCTTCGGCAACACGCGGCGTTTGTCGGCCAGCTGGCGGGTGAATTGCTCCAGATTCACGCCACGAATCAATTCCATGGCGATGAAACAAACGCCGTTGGTTTCGCCGAGATGGTAGGTTTGGACGATGTTCGTGTGGATCAAATCGGCGACGAGCTTGGCCTCGCCGATGAAATTCTCGATGAACATCTTCTGGCTCGCGTAATGGGAGCGGATGATCTTGATGGCGATGCGCTTGGCGAAATTGCGCGCGCCGTTCTGCTCGGCTTCATAGACAATCCCCATGCCGCCCTCAAAGATTTTGCGGACGACTTCGTAGTGAAACTCGCTCTGAATTGTGAAGAGTGCCACGGGCGGATGGTGTGAAAATGTTCCGCGAAGTCAAGTCCGGGTCTCAGGCGGTGAAAAGAAAGCCTTATTTTTTATGTTTTTTTGCTTGCACAACGCGGGTGAACTCCTTTAATTCTACCCAAGTCAAATGACTTTTTAACCAAAACCGCAAAACAACAAACATCAAGGACACCGATTATGGCAAACGCACTCTCGAAATCCCAACTCGCCGCCGCAATTGCTGAGAAGGCTCAAATCTCCAAAAAGCAAGCGGTGGAAATCCTCGAAAACATCGCCGCCCTCGCCTACAAGCACGCGAAGGACACCTTCACGCTGCCTGGCATCGGCAAGCTCGTGCTGAAGAACCGCGCCGCCCGCATGGGCCGCAACCCCAAGACCGGCGAAACCATTTCGATCCCGGCCAAGCGCGTCGTGAAGTTCCGCGTCGCCAAAGCCGCGAAGGACGCCATCCTCGGCGGCAAGTAATTTTACCCGCTTTCAAGAGCGCTCTGGATTTTCAGGGCGCTCTTTTTTGTTTCAAAATCCTGCCCGTCCTCGTCGCCGTTCTCGCAATCGAATCGAGAACGAGGGGTGAAAACGGGAACGAGGACGATTTCGAGTGATGAAAATCGCCGTTGTCGGTTGCGGGGCCGTGGGGAGTTACTACGGCGCCATGCTCGGTCGCGCCGGACGGGAAATCCATTTCCTGCTCCGCTCCGACTTCGAGACCGTGCGCCAAAAAGGTGTGACCATCCGCAGTCCCGCCGGCAACTTCACCATCCACCCGCAATGCGCCAAAACACCGGAGGCAATCGGTTTGAGCGACCTTGTGCTGATCGGACTGAAAACGACCGCCAACGATCAATTCCCGAAATTGCTTCCGTCGCTCGTGGGCCCGCACACGGCCGTCGTCACGCTCCAAAACGGTTTGGGCAACACGGAACAATTGGCGCGGCTCTTTTCGCCGGAACAGATTCTCAGCGGACTCTGTTTTGTTTGCCTCAATCGCGTCAAACCGGGCGTCATCCATCACCTGGAGTACGGGATGATCGTGCTCGGCGAGTTTCAGCGCCGGGCCGGGCCACGCACGCACGAGCTGGCAGCGATGTTTCGCGATGCCGGCGTGCCCTGCAAAGTCACGGACAACCTGGCGCGGGCGCAATGGGAAAAACTTGTCTGGAACATTCCCTTTAACGGACTCGGCGTCGGCGGCACGGCAGGCTACGAAGCCCTCGCCACCCGTCACCCGTCACCCGTCACCCGTCACTCTCCCGGCCCCGTTTTGACAACCGACAAACTGCTCGCCGACCCGCGCTGGGAAAAACTCCTGCGCGACCTGATGCTGGAAGTCATTGTCGCCGCCGCCGCGCTGGGGTTTGAGATTCCCGTTTCCTATGCCGAAGAACAAATCGAACGCACGCGGACGATGGGCGCTTACAAGGCGTCCACGCTCATTGATTTCGAGCGCCACCAACCGTTGGAACTGGAGAGCATGTTTCTCGAACCGCTCCGCCGGGCGCAAAAGGCCGGCGTGCCCGTGCCGCGATTGGCCGCTCTTTGCGAAGTGTTGCAGCAATTGGACCAACCGCGCTGATCCCGAAAATCATTGCCGTGGTGATTTCTTCTCCCGCAGCAAACTCTCCGGCAAAGCGGTCAATTCGGATTGGGTGCCCTCCGGCTGCCAGACCACGCGGCCATCGTCGAGAATCCGCCTGATGACGCCGTGCGCCGAACCGCGCAGGGTCTTCACGCGGTCGCCGGGTTTGTAATTGGCGTTTTCGCAAAGCGATTCCAGAATTTGTGACATGGATTCGCAATCCAAAACACCTGCGACATAGTGTGCGACCACGGATGTGGCTTCCCGGCGCCGGCCATGAGGCAACTCGGCAAACAGATAATCCGAAAACGTGCGGGCGATGTCAGCGAAGGTATTTCCATTGAAAAAGAGAAACGGAGCACGGCGATGGCGGGCGCGAAGAAAGTCCAGGGTTTCTCCCAGAGCGGATTCTAGCCGCCGTTTTTGTTCCCATTCCTGGCTGACGGCCTCAAAACTTTCCGAATTCGTTCCGTGCTGCGCGCGACCTCTTTTGCACACTCCCCGGTTGTGGCGGACGACAGACTGCCAGTTCCAGTTTTGGAGAAAAGCGGCTCGGGCTTGTAACGGTGATTGTTCGCCAGCGCCTCCTTGAGCGCTTCCTCCGGAGTGGCGTGCTTCACGAGATCGGTTCGGAGTTTCATCACCCATAATATGCCCTTTTTTTGGTCAGGCGGCAAGCCGCAGTTTTGGCCCAAAACCGCATGAGCGGGTCGCCCGCCACGGACGACAATTCATAACAGACGCCGGAACAACCGGCAATTTTGTTTCTGTCTCCTTGCCGAATCCATGCAACCATAGTAAGGTTCAAACATGAGTTTTAACTTGACGGTCAACTTGGATAATGAAGTGCTTGTGCTTGCGGAACAGGAAGCGCAAGCACGCCATACCACATTGACGGAAGTCGTCAGGCATCAACTCAATGTTATGGCCCGAAACTGGAAGGACAGCCACGCCGGGGAAACGCCGATTACGGACAATTTGCGCGGGTCGGTGAAACTGCCGCCGGACTTTGACGAGCAAAAAATTCTCGCCGAAGAATTGCTAAAGAAACATGGCCGCCGGGGATAAAATTTTCCTCGACACTGACGTGGTGCTGGATCACTTGGCCGACCGCCAGCCTTTTTCAGAATACGCCCACAGGCTTTTTGCGCTGGCCGAGCAGGATAAAATCACACTTTGTGTTTCGGCCCTTTCGTTCAGCAATCTTTATTACATACTTCGCAAATTAAAAAATGGAGATGAAGCCTTGTCGTTGCTCCGCAAACTGAAAGGACTCGTCAAAGTAACTCTCGTTGGTGAAGCAGAGGTCAAAAGCGCGCTCGGACAAAACTTCAAAGACTTTGAAGATGCTCTCCAATGTTTTTCCGCAAAGACGGAAAGCGATATCTATGTCATTATCACTCGAAACAAATTTGATTTTCCGAAAAATTTAATCCGCGCTGAATCGCCGGAAGAATTTCTCGCAAAGCGCAAAGACGATACCCGATAAAAATATCCGTGTTCACCCGTGGTTAAATTACATCCATGAAACCTCGCGTCCGTTTCGCCCCCTCGCCCACCGGCTATTTGCACATCGGCGGCGCGCGCACGGCGCTCTTCAACTGGCTTTACGCCCGCCACACCGGCGGCACGTTCATCCTCCGCATCGAGGACACCGACGCCGCGCGCAATTCGCAGGAGGCCGTGGACGTCATCCTCAACGGCCTGCGCTGGCTCGGCCTTGACTGGGACGAAGGCCCGCTCACCGGCGACGCCACCGGCGCGGGCAAAGGCAACTGCGGTCCGTATTTCCAAAGTCAGCGGAAGGAAAATTACCAGCGTCGCGTCGAAGCATTGCTTTCGCGCGGCCTCGCCTACGAACACGAAGGCGCGGTCAAATTCAAAATGCAGCGCGAGCCAATCACGATTCACGACCTCGTCGTCGGCGATGTTGTCCGCAAATTGACCGACCACGAGGAAGTTGATCCCGATTTCGTCATTTTGCGCTCGGACGGCCAGCCAGTGTTTCATCTCGTCAACGTCATTGACGATTTGGAAATGGATGTCACGCACGTCATCCGCGGCGAGGACCACTTGAGCAACACGCCCAAGCACATCGCGCTCTTTCAGGCGTTTGGGGTGAAGCCGCCGCATTACGCGCACATCCCGCTCATCCTGAACGGCGACGGCACGAAGATGAGCAAACGCGACACCGGCGCATCACTCACGACTTACACCGAGGGAGGCTTTTTGCCCGAAGCCGTGGTGAATTATCTTTGCCTGCTCGGCTGGTCGCCCAAGGAAAACCGTGAAAAAATGTCACGTGACGAAGTCGTCAAGCGTTTCGATTTGCCGCAAATTCTTCGGCACAACGCGCGGTTCGACTACGAGAAACTGCTGTGGCTCCAGGGCGAATACGCCCGCGAACTCGGCGACGACCGTTTTTACGAACTGGCCGTCCACGCCTTCGCCAAGGCCGGGATAAACACGAATGCCTTTCCCCTGCCCTACGTCAAGGCCGCGCTCGACACGTGCAAGGGCAAGTTCAAATTGTTCAGCGAGCTGCCCATTTACGCCGGTTTCTATTTCACCGACAAAATCGAATACGACGCCGAGGCGGCGAAAAAAGATTTCATCCCCGAGAACAAACCGCGCCTGGAAAAGCTTCGCGACGCGTTTGTCGCCGCGCCCGCGTTCAACGCTGCGAGCCTGGAAGCCGCGCTCAAGGAAACCGCCAAGGCGCTGGGCGTAAAAGCCGGCGTGCTGGTGCATCCCTGCCGCCTCGCCGTCACCGGCAAAACCTCTGGCCCCAGCCTGTATCATCTGCTTGAAGTTTTGGGGAAGGAAAAGGTGATGCAGCGGATTGAGCGGGCGCTGGCAAGTTTTGGTGGATGAAAATGAAATATGTTTGGATTTTTTGAAAACGATCCGGGCAAATTGCTTCGCAAAGCAACCGCTCAAAAAGAATCTGGAGACATTGGGGGGGCGATTGCCACATTGCGTCGAGCATACATTGCCATTAGCAAAGGCCAGACTGTTTATCCGATTGAAACATTCTTGCGGCTGCCAGCTTACCTTCAAGAAGCCGGACGCCGCGATGAAGCATGGCAAGCTTATGAAGCACTGCTGAATAATGGTTATCCGCTCCAATTGAATAATGCTGATTTGATTCCGATGTATCAGTCGGCGATTTACGACAAAATGCGGCTCTTTCTTCAGCGCGAAGGTTCGCAAATTCCGGCAGTTGCATACGGTGTATTATCCTATTGTTCATGGGCAATCGGACTTTATCGCCAGCAACGTAAGGCTGAATTACGAAGTCATGTAACTAAAGCCGCCATAGATAAGCTCATCAATCGCCTGCTGAAACCCGCAAACCGTTTGGATACTCAGAAAGAACTATCACAACAAGTTTATGAACGGCTCGAAGATGTGGAAAACGTGAAACTTGATGGGATCTTTGCAGAAGTAAATTCGCTGCTTCTTGATGAATCCAAACAAAACGGTTGAGATACGTTTGACTTTCGGCGCGTTTTTGAATCAATGACCTTAAGCGCGGGGTAATTACGCTACAAGTTCGGCGGGCATTGTTTTGCGTTTGTTTGTTTTTCGTGTGCCGGTTTGCTGTTTTTGGTTTTCTTCCCGGCGCCGGCGGCGCTGGGCAAGTTTTTTGGCGCGTCGTTGTTCGACGATGATCGGCCGCAGTCCCTGATGGGCTTGTTGCTGGGTGACGTAGTCGATGCCTGAATGGTAATGCTCGGTGTCATACCAGGTAAAGTAGCGACTGAAGTATTCCTTGGCCTGGTTGTCATCCAGGAATCGCCCGGGATACGCCGGGGCGCGTTTGACGGTGCTGAAGGCCGATTCGATGAACGGATTGTCGTTGGGGGTGCGGGGGCGGGCAAACAACTGGGGCATGCCATGATCTTCACACAGCCGCTGGATCGGCTTGGCTTTCATCTGGCGGCCGCGATCATTGATGACTTCGGGCCGTTGCTCCTCGGGCAGGTCCAGGATGTTTTGATCCGTCAGGCCGCCCGCCAGCAGGCGGCGGGATTCCTCGGCGGTCTGCTGCCAGTGGATGCGCCATTGGACAGCTTTGCGGGACCATTCATCCAGCAGCAGGTAGAGGTAGAGATACTCTCCCTTTTGGAACGTCGACAGGTAGCTGATGTCCCAACACCAGCGCTGATTGGGCCCGGTCAGCGCTTTGCGGACCGGGGCCTTTGAGTGGCCGTTGTGCGGTCGGCTGGGACCGCGCGCGGTCATCAGGTTCTGCTCCTTGAGGACGCGGTAGACGGTGGAGAAAGAGGCTTGAAACAAGCCTTTATCCCACGCCGTCACCGCCAGGAGGCGATGGGACAGGTCCACGTATTCCTGACTTTTGGCCAGCGCCACAATCTGGTCGATCTCCTCCGGCAAGACCCGATGCAGCGGGTCTTTGGGGCCGGGGCTGAGGTTGGCCAGACATTGTCCCTGACGGGACTGCTGTTGCCAGCGAACGACGCGCCGGTGTTCGATCGCCAGAAGCGAACAGCTGTGGCGCGCCGAAACGCCTTGTTGTTGGGAGGTCTCAATCACGGTGAGGATTTCCAGTTTGGTTTGCTCTTTTAGCCAGAGGCCGGTTATCGGTCCCACGAACCCCCATTCGTTTTTTTTCGCAGGATCGCCAGTTCGACCGACAGGTCGGCCAGTGCCCGTTCCTTGTTTTGGAGTTCGAGTTTGATGGCCTCGTAGGCTTCGGTGCTGACCTGGCTCTGCTGGCGACCGGGCTTGGCGCTGAGGCGTTGGAGCGCCCCCTCCTTGACCTGCTGCCGGATGCGGGCCAGATCCGTCGAGAAGAGACCTTCACGGCGGAGAAGTTCGCCCACGGGTTTGCCGCCGTCCTGCGCTTCCAGATAAATCTGGAACTTCTTCTCGGCGCTCAGATAACGGCGTTTCTTTTCGGGAGTCTTGTTTGGAGCTTCGGATGAATTGCTACTGCTCATGTTTTTTCCTGTTTTGAGCCGCCGGGGGCGGGAATGGTTCCGGTCGCCCTTCGGGCTCCCTACACCATTCCCGCCCCTCAGCCTTGTAGCGTATTGATTCCCTGCTTTGAGGTCACGAACTCAGAAACGGCGGGCCACGCACACGCTGGTTTTCGACCAATCTTTGACACGGATGGCACAGATTTTCGCAGATTCAATCCGTGTTAATCCGTGAAATCCATGTCTCTCCAAAACTTCAATGTCGCGCCCGGAAATTGCTTTCATTAGACTTCGTTGCACGTGCTGAACCCCTTCATTTATTGGTTTGAAGCCAAAGGGCCTTATGCGCCGTGGCTGTTTCTGGCGCTGTTCATCGCCGCGTCGTTCCTGATGATTTGGCGGCTCGAGGTGATGAGCGAGCGCGGCTTCGAAGGCACGGTGCTCGGCACGCTCGTGATGCCGTATTGCTCCGGCATGGGCAATCTCATCTTTGCCTTCATCCTCGGCCGCAACAATGGCAACGGCGCGGACGTGATGACAAATTCGCTCGTCAACAACGTCACGAACATGACGCTCGTCATCGGCCTGCCCGCGATTTTGTGGCGAATGAGCATATTGCCGCAGCAAAAGAAAAAGGGCAAAACCGGCAGCAAGGCGCATGAACTCAACCGGCTTTCGCTGTTGCTCACGCTCACGGCGGTTTTGTTTTTTACCGGCGCGGTCTGGGCGCTTGGACGCAAGGGTGAATTGAATTTCAACGACGGCCTGGTTTTGGTCGGGCTGTTTTTATTCTGGCAATGCTTCCACTTTTTTGAAGTGCTCAAGGCCAACGTGCGCCAGGGCAAATCGCTGGGCTGGACGCTGCCGTTCGATCTGGCGCTGCTCGGCGTTTGCGCCTATGGCATTTACGTGAGCACCGGCTGGCTGGTGGCGTGGACCAACCACATCCAGACCGGCTTCATCAAAGAACATATCGGCTGGCTCAGCGGCTGGCTGATGGTGCTGCCCAACGCCGTGCTCGCGCTTTACTACGGCTGGCGCGGGCAGCCGGAAACGGTCTATGCCTCGCAGGTCGGCGATTCACACATCTCGATCCCGCTGTGCCTCGGCATTTACGCGCTGTATCACACGATGGTTGTGCCGCCGTTTTTTCAAATTGGAATGTTGATTCTCCTCGGCGCGACGCTGGTGCATCTCTTCTTCGTCGCCGTTTTCGGACAAATGCCGCGTTTTATCGGCTGGGTGCTGGTCGCGGCCTACGGATTTTTCCTCTACCAAGGTTTGCTGAACTGAAGCGCATCTGAAAAATCCCAGCCGCAAGCGTCTCATACCAATTCCCAGAGACAATCGGTGCAATGGGTGGGGCGTGCTGCGGCGCCGCCGGGTATGATGGCCGCGCAGCAACGCGGCCCTACCGTCTGGGAAATGTGCCGATTATTATCGGGAAATAGCATCAATAAATACGCGACAATAAATATCGCGACCGCGATTTTTATTGTCGCAAATTTGAACGGTTAGCAGCAGTTTTCGAGTCATGAATACCAGGACTCTGATGTGCTGTCACAAGGGTTTTTTGAAAAACTGTGTATCTCCGGCAATCACCAGCGGATTCGCCCGGATTTTGTCGCTCAGTTCCGCGAATGGCACCTGCGCGCCGAGCCAGCGCGGGTCTTTGGCAATCGAGTCCATGGACTCACGGGTGTTGTTGCAAATCAGATAAATTCCCGGCCCCAAAACCATGAACACCTCAAAGCCTGTGCCAATGCCGTGCCGCGCAAACACGAAATCGCCGACGCCATACTTCGCGCCGAGCAGTTCCGCGCGCAATCCGCCAAGGTCGTTCACGAAATTTTTCAGGAAATCGTCATTGCGCGGGCCGACATAAGCCATCACGCGCGCCTTGTTTTCCGCGAGTGACACAACCGCCCATTCATCGAAAACGGTTTTGCCATACCGCGTGTTCATCTGGCTCGCGCAGATCCTGATAAAACCTTTGGTTTCGTCCAACGTCATGGTGCAAATTCTTTGAGAGCAGAGCAAAGCAAGTTTGCCGCCGCGGAACAAGAGAAATTAATACTTCGTTTTCTTCCCCGCCCTTGTTTTCGTCCTTCGTCCTCGACTTTTTGACGGTTTTCGAGGAGGAGGAGGATTTCAAAAATTTAACTGTGCTGGCAGCGGCAAATCCGTACTCTGTTCGAAAATCATGCAACCGCCAACGCCGCCCGGAAACCGGCCCGTGCCCGCCGTCGTTGAAAAAATGAAGGCGTCGTTTCACTGGCTGTTTGTCGTCCTGCTTGCCACCGCCTTTGCGCTGGTGCTCGCGGCGAATGGCATGACGTTGAACCTGCCCGGCCGGCCCGGCTGGCCGGAGGCGCTGCTGATTTTGCTGGCCACGGTGAGTACGATCACCGCGCTCGCACGACAGTTGCCGCTGCAAAATGTTTTGCTCGCCGCGTTCGTCATCGCGCTCATGGGCGGCGCGGTTCACGCGCTCGGCGTGACGATGGGAATTCCGTTCGGTCCGTTCCTGTTCGGCGCGGAAGCCGGACCGCAATTGTTCAAAACGCTGCCCTGGGCGATGCCGTTGATTTGGGTCGCGGCGATTTTGAACTCGCGCGGCGTGGTGCGGTTGATTTTGCGTCCGTGGCGAAAAACCCGGAGCTACGGGTTCTGGCTCATCGGCCTGACGGCGGTGCTGACGATGTTGTTCGACCTCACATTCGACCCGTTCGCCTCGCGCGTGAAACATTACTGGCTTTGGATGCCGACAAAATTTCCGCTGACCTGGCAGGGCGCGCCGCTGGTGAATTTTTTTAGCTGGGCGGTCGTGTCGCTGCTGATGCTGGTGTTTGTCACCCCGGCGCTCATCAACAAAAATCCGGCCAGGCGTGTGCCGGATTTTCATCCGCTCGCCGTGTGGCTCGGCGCGATTTTGCTTTTCGGGATCGCGTCCGCTTTGCACGGAATGTGGGTGGCCGTCGCGCTGGATGGGACCATTGCCGTTCTGGCAGCAACGTTTGCCATTCGCGGCGGGCGGTGGTGAAAATACCGGCAAACCGGAGGGACGAGTTATGCGAGTCCCAAACCATCCGGGGACTCGTGTAACTCGTCCCCCCGAAAAAAATTTGCTTAAATTTCCGGACTTTCCGGCACGGTGTGTTTGGTGATCTTCAAGCGGGCCACGCGCGGCCCGTCCATCTCCTCGACGCGCAATTCGCAAGCGCCAATCGTCAGCGCGTCACCGGCCTTCGGAAAACCTCCGAGCTTTTGCGTCATCCAGCCGCTCGCGGTGGTGACCGTTTCCTCGTGTTGCGTTTCACCGATGATTTTTTCCAATTCATGCAACGGCAGCGTCCCGGCAACTTCCCAAACGTTCTCGCTCACGAGCGTCAATTCCGATTTTTCCTGATCGAACTCGTCCTGAATCTGGCCAACGAGCTCTTCGAGCACGTTTTCGAGCGTGGTGATGCCGATGGTGCCGCCGTATTCGTCCACCACGATGGCGAAGTGCAATTTTCGTTCGAGAAACAATTGGAGCAGTTTTTCGAGGCGCGCGGTTTCCGGCACGTAAATCAACGGGCGCACGACCGGCAGCAGATCCGCCGCCGTCCGTCCCGCAAGAGCGGGATCACGCAAAGCGGGATAAAGGTCTTTGATATGCACGACGCCGCGGGTTTTGTCCAAATCGCCGCCCTCGCAAAGCGGAAAGCGTGAGTAGCGCGTCTTTTCCGCCAGCGCGAGGCATTCGGCCAGGCTGGCGTCGGTGTCGAACGCGATGATTTCGTGGCGCGGCCGCATGACTTCGCGCGCGACGCGATGGCGCAAATCAAGCGCGTTTAGCATGATATTTCGCCCGAGCAACGCGTCGCTCCGGTTTTTCTGTGCTGCATCAAGCAGCAAACGCAATTCATTCTCCGAATACACGCGCTCCGTCCCGATAGCCGTCTCCAATCCCACCTGGCGCAACAACCATTGCGAAGCGCCGTTGAGCACCAACACCAGGGGATACGATAACCGGTAAAACCAGAGCATCGGGTAAGCGACCCAGAGCGTTGTCGGCAACGGCTTTTGGATCGCCAGCCATTTGGGCGCTTGTTCTCCTGCACTGATATGGAGAAATGTGATCGCGGAAAACCCGATGGCGAACGCCAGGATGTGTTGAACCTTCATTGACTCGACGTTCAGCCAGCCAAAAACCGGCTGCAATAACGCTGTGAACACCGGCTCGCCAATCCAGCCCAAACCGAGGCTCGCCATTGTGATGCCGAGTTGCGCCGCGCTCAAAAAGGTGTCCAGCCGGCGCAAGATCAGTCCCGCAACCTTCGCCCGCCGCTGCCCCTGCCGGATCAGCAGCGTCAATTGCGTGTCGCGTATTTTGACCAGCGCAAACTCGGCGGCGACGAAAAATCCGTTCATCAGTACCAGCGCGAGCACCGCCAGAATTTTCAGCACAATCAAAATGGCCGCATCCCAGTTCATATATTTAATGACTAATTTCTAAACTCTAACGACTAAAGAATGACGAACGATCAAAGCTCGAATTGGTCATTCGGGGATTGAGACATTCTTTCGTCATTAGTGCCTGGTCATTAGTCATTTCATCATAATTTCACCTCGCCGAACATCAGCTTTAAAATGTCTTCCAGACTCACGACGCCCATTTCGCTCCCGTCGTGCGCGAGCACGATGGCCAGCCGCTCGCCGGCGCGCTGCATCCGGTGCAACGCGACTTCCAACCGTGTGTCCTCGCCGAGAAACAACGCCGGCGTCATGTGCGCAGCAGCGGGCTTTTGCAGATCGAGATCATCGCGGAACAGCAGCGGACCGAGCAGGAGCAGGCCGGCGATGCACGGGCGTCCATCGCGCGTTTCCCGGACCGGCAGACGCGACAATTTCCGTTCGCGCGCCAGCGCCAGCGCGTCAGCGATGGGCATTTGCGTTTGAATGGTCACCGTTTGCGCGAGCGGCGTGGCGATCTGACGGACGGTGAAAGTTTGCAAATCGAGCACGCGGTTGATCATCGCACGCTCGTCGGTCGTCAACGCCTGCGCGGATTCCTGCATGACCGCGAGCATTTCCTCGCGATTGCCGAAAAGCCGCCCGGTCAACGCCCGCCCGCCCGGCCAGCGCAGCACCGCCTTGGACACGTCTTCCACGATCAATACGAGCGGGCTGAGCACGAAATGAATGGGCCGGAAAAGATTCGCCGCCGACAGGCACAGTTGATTGGGATACGCACGGAACAGCATTTTCGGCAGCAAATCGAACAGCGCGTAAAACAAAAAAACGACGACCGCGAAAACGGCGATGTTCCAGGCGCGATGCCCCAAAAACCATTCGTGCAGCTTGACCACCGTCCAGCCGAGGATGAGAAAATTGGCGAGCGTGTTGCCGACGAGAATCGTCCACATGAACTTTTCAGGATTTTCGAGAAAACCGTGGAGCAGTTTCGCGGAGGGCTTGCCCGCGCGTGCCAGCCTCCGCACGCGCAGCCGGTTCAGCGCGAACACGCCCGCCTCCATGCCGGACAGCAAAAACGACGGCCCCAGACACGCGGCGAAAACGAGCCAGTTGAGAAGGTTCGTGTTCATTTATTTCACCCGCTGAACAATCAACTTGCGCACGCGCCGTTCGTCAGCGGCCTCCGCGGTGAGTTTCAAGCCGCGAAACGACGCCGATTCACCCGTCGCCGGCACGACGCCGAGCAAATGCGCAAGCAACCCGCCCATCGTTTCCACCTCGTCCACGTCGCCGAGCGCGGGAAATTCGCGGCGAAAATCGTCCAGCCGCATCGTGCCGCTCACGCGCCAGCGGTCCGGCGCGAGTTTTTCCATCACCAAACCTTCCGTCTGCGTTTCCGTGTGCATTTTACCGACGAGCTGGCCGAGAATGTCCTCCATCGTCACCAAGCCCGCCGTGCCGCCGAATTCGTCGAGCACAATGGCCAGACCGCGCTGTTGTTTTTGCAGGCTCTTGAACAGTTGCAGCAGGTTCATCGTCTCCGGCACGAACGAGGGAAATTCAATCGCGTCGGCCAGGTCGATGTTCGGATCGAGCAGCAGCGCGCGCGTGTTGAGAATGCCCACGATGGTGTCCGGCGTTTCGTCGTAAATCGGCAGGCGGCGGTGTTTGAGTCTTTTCGCCGCGACAATCATTTCCCCAACCGGCGCGTCGTCCGAAATACACGCCATGCCCGCGCGCGGGCGCATCACGTCGCGCGCCGTGCGCTGGTCGAGGCTGATGATTTGCAGGATGATTTCCTTTTCCGATTCGTCGAGCGTGCCCTGACGGTAAGCCATTTCGAGCAGTTCCTGATACTCGGCGTCCGTCAACGCCCCGACACCTTGTGGGGGGGCGGTTTGCGGCGTGATTATTTTCAAAATGGCCGCGTTGAGTTGCTGTGCCATGCGATGCAATGGCGCCGTGATTTTTTCAAAAATCAGCAGCAGCCACGCGACCCGCAATGCCCAGCGTTCCGGTCGCCGCACGGCCAGCGTCTTGGGCAAAACCTCGCAACCCAGGAGCGTCAACACCAGCAACGTCAGCATCGTCAGCGCCAGCGTCCAGTGCGCATTGAAGACCATCCGCAGGGCCACCGCGAGCATCGCGGCGTTGGCGAACGTGTTGCCCAGCGCCAGCGTCGCCAGCAAATCCTGCGGGCGTTCGAGCAGTTGCGCGACGATTTTGCCCGCGCCCGGATGCCGTTCGGCCAGTTGCCGCGCCTGCCATTTGCTCAGGGAAAACAACGCCGTTTCCGCCAGCGCGAAAAAAAAACTCGCGCCCGCGAAAACCAGAATCGCCGCTATCGCCATCTCCATGCAGGCATTATTCCTTGAAAAACCCTCCAAATAAAGGACAAACGGGTGGCCATCTGCCCGGTTTTTCCTCGTCCTCGTCCTCGTCCTCGATCTCGTAATCGGAAATAAGGCCACCGAGGACGAGAAGGAGTACGATCAAGATTATGACAGTTACCGTGACGGACAATCTGCAATTCACCTTTCCAAAACCGCCGCCGCCGCCGCGTAATTCGCCGTGTGGCTCAGGCTGATGAGCAGATTTTTTGCGCGGCGTGACTTGAACAATTTTTTTCCATTGCCGTGCAGGATCACGAACGGCTCGCCGGATTTCTTGCGGCCGATTTCCATGTCGCGCCAGCCGAGTTGCGCGCCGGTGCCGGTGCCAAACGCCTTGGAAATCGCCTCCTTCGCCGCAAACCGCGCGGCGATGAACGGCGCGGGATTTTTGTGCGACAGACAGTAGGCGATTTCGTCCGCGAGCAAAAGGCGGTTGAGAAACCGCTCGCCGAACCGCTTGTGCGACGCCTGCACCCGAGCGACTTCGATGATGTCAATGCCAACGCCGAGAATCATGGGATTTACGATTTACGATTTACGATTGACGCGCAAGCAAACTCGAACCCATGCTTCAGCATGGCAAAGGTAAAATATTTAGATCAAATAGCTATGAACGGCAAAATAGTAATGAAGACATTGTTGACGCTCACGATATTGTTTATTTTCGCTTCGTGCCGTCCAAAAGGGGCAAACGTTGAATCAAAAAATGGCAATGCTGAAACAATTGACTCCAAGGCGCAGGAAATTGAACGAAAGGGGCGGGAATATCTACAGCCCTTGTTGCATGTCGGCGAATCTTCGGCGGACTTGGTGAGACGATTCGGCAATCCGACACAAAAGATGGAAATCTCAAGCAACGAATTATGTTTGGACTTTTTTTTCTTTGATCAAAATCGTGCGGCAGAAAATGCTGGCGTGGGTGGGTTTACCGCATTCTTTGTCAGCAATCAGTTATCGCGTTGGGTTCCAATTTATCAAGGTTCGAGGATCAGCGCTTCTCCACCCGGACATCCCCTTTTTACATCCGATAAAGAGACGTTTAAGCTGTTTGTTGAGACTGACAGCCTGAAGAATTCATTAGAAGCTTTGGATTCAAAGGGAAGTGCCGATGCCAGCGATTTAAAGATCCCGCCTGACTTGGTGTTTGAAGCTAAGGTTATTGTTGGAAATGATACAAGTCAGACCAAGTTCAATAAGATGATGTTTCTTACCATCAATGATCAGGACGTTCCCAAACTGAACAGTCTGACAGAAAATAATTTAGGAAAACGCATGCTGATTGTTTGTCGTGGCGAAGTAATTTCAGCTCCGGTTATTATGATGCCCATTGCTTCAAGCAAATTCCAGTTTCAAGTCCAAGATTCTGGGTTTTTAGATCGTTTGAAGAAATAGGCATCCAGCCCGGTTGAGTAGCCAAGTGACAGGGGATGGGAGTTGGGGATATGACAGCGCACTGGAGTTTTTCACCCGCGATAATTTTCCATCAAGCGCAGCATTTCCTTGACGGCGGTTTCGAGACCGACGGTCACCGCACGGCTTGAACGTAGCGCAGACATTCGTGTCTGCGGGTTCAAGAGACATTCTTGTCCCGTGTCCTTGTTTGATCGCGAACGACTACCTGCGCATGACTGGCGACTGGAAAGTCGCCAAAACTCGCAGACAGGAATGTCTGCGCTACATTGTTCCGAGATAACTCTGCATCAGCGCCAGCATCTCGCGCACGGCCTTTTCCAGCCCGACGGTCACCGCGCGGCTGATGATGCTGTGGCCGATGTTCAATTCCACCAGATGCGGCACGCGATGCAACGCGAGCAGGTTCACGTAATTCAATCCGTGCCCCGCATTCACTTTCAGCCCGAGCGCGTGCGCTTGCTTCGCTCCGGAAATCAATCGCTCCAATTCGTCCTTCCCTTGAACCGTAGCAGCCGACGTGAGTCGGCTCTGACTTTGTTCCCAGCAAGAATGAGCCAACTCACGTCGGCTGCTACAAACAGTGAACTGTTCCGCGAACGCGCCGGTGTGCAATTCGATGAACTGGCTGCCGGTACGCGCGGCAGCTTCAATCTGCTTTTCATCCGGCGCGATGAACAGGCTCACCTCAATGCCCGCGTCGTTCATTTTCTTGCGCGTGTCGGTGATGGCCTTTTCACCTGCAACCACATCGAGTCCGCCTTCGGTGGTCACTTCCAGCCGCCGTTCGGGCACGATGCAGACGATGTCCGGCTTCAATTTCAGCGCGATGCCGATGATTTCCGGCACGATGGCCATTTCCAAATTCAGCCGCGTCTTGACGATCTCGCGCAATTTCCAAACGTCGCGGTCCTGGATGTGGCGACGGTCCTCGCGTAAATGCGCGGTAATGCCGTGCGCGCCCGCGGCTTCGCAAATCCGCGCGGCCTCGACGGGATCGGGTTCGCCGAATCCGCGTCCACGATAGCGCGCCTCGCGAAGCGTCGCGACGTGATCAATGTTGACGCCGAGTTTGAGCATAATCAATGAGCCGGCGGCGGGACCGCCGGCTCGCCGGGACTTTGCGGCCGCGGGCGATTAAGCTTCAGCGGGTGCAGCGGCGGCGGCAAACGCAAATCGCAGCCCGGAAAATTCGTCGCTTCGAACCAGCTCGCCAGCGCGACGAGTTCAACCGCCGTCAAACCGCCCGGTGCTTGGCGCATGAATGTCAATTCATCCGGCGCGGTTTGCGTGACTTCGGTCACAGTGTTGCCGAGCGTCGGGCCGATACGGTCGAGCCACTTGGCGGCGGCGGATTGCGCGTCGAGCTGTTTGTGCCGTGTAACCATAAGTGCGAGTTGCGTCAAGTTTGGCAATTGTTTCAGACGATCGGCGGTGATTTCCCAGTGGTAATAAACCAGGTTGGACGGGGCAAGCCGCATGAACAGTTCCGGCGGCAGCGGCTTGGTTTTTGGCCCGTTTGGAAAAACTCCGGCGACCAAAAAGTCACCGAACGGCTCATGCAAAGCCTCCAGGCTCGGAACAATGAACGGCAGGCCGAGCCAGAAAATCCGATTGCTCGTCACTTCCATCGTGAGCGGCATCATGAGATGGCTTTGCCAGTTGGTGTGGGCGGACAACTTTTGCTCAAACTGCGTGAGGGCTTTCCTGGCGTCCGGCACCGGCACGGCGGCAAAAGTCTGGAGCGGCATCTGCGCCATCGCCCAGATGAACACCTGGTTCGGCCCCGGCGAAACTTCATACGGCAGCGCCCAGTTTTGTTTTTCCAGCCACGGCGCGATGCCGCGTGCCGCAGTGAAGCTGATGAACGGCTGGTGAATCGTGTTCGTCGGCATCCGCCATTTTTCAAGTGTCATCACCAGCGGCTGCGGGAAAATCAGCCTGCCATCCAGATGCAAATTGCCATCGCGTCCGACGGCCTGCCATCGCGTCTCCGGCAAATCAACTGCGCTCAACGATGGAAACCAACGCGCCAAACGCGGCCAATCCAAATCCGCGGTCAACCAATTATTTTTCTCCGCGGGCGCCGGGCGTTTTTCGGCCAGCACGCGCCGGACCAGTTCGTCATTCAACAGAAGTTTGTCCTGACCCAAGCCAAATACGACCCAATCGCCAACGCGGACGAAACGAATCAAATTGGGTGGACGATGTTTTTTCAACTCCCAGCCGTTCTGGATTTTTTCCACGGACATCTCCGTCCACGTTTCGAGAACATTTTCCAAATTGGTCTGCCAAAGCTGCGCGCGGCCGGCACCCAACCGAATCGCCAGCGCAAACTCAGGCGACCCGTTCGTCGCGTCGCGGATTTGCAAAAACCATTCCGCGCCCAACAAATCGTCGAGCAACGGTCGAAGCTGCCCGGCCCCGTCGCCCAGGTTGGCGGGTATTTTTTGTTTGAGCCGGTCATAAGGCGCACGGGAAAGTTTGTTCAGCGTTTGCTCGCGAAGCGCCTGCGCCTCGGGTGAACACCAAAGATTTGTAAACGCAACGGCATTGGTGTCGGCGGAAATCTGTCCGGCACCGGCAAAATGAACTCGCGCAATCAAATCCGGCGCCGGCGGCGACGCCTGAACCGCAACCGCAGCCATCAATCCCGCCCAAAGCAAAAGTAAAAATAACTGTTTCATCGAGGGGCTTCTCTGTGCCAAATACGCCGCCGCTTGGCAAATCCAATCATATTGGAGCGCGGACGGCTTGTCCGCGAACCGTTGGAGTTCAAGTTTTAGCTTGTTCCCGGAGGGCAGTCCCGCCAATGCGGGACTGCCCTCCAACGCGGACAGGCTGTCCGCGCTCCCATGCGCAACATTTCTGATTGCCCCGCGCGCTGAATCCGGTTTTGATTCGCCGTGCTCAAATTCCGCGCATTCCTCAAATACTGGCTGCCGGCATTGATCTGGATGGCGCTGATTTTTTCAGCGTCGAATGACGCAAATTCCTTCAAGCATTCCTCGCGCATCATCGCGCCATTATTGCACTGGCTGTTTCCGCAAATGCCGGATGACACCATGCATCTCATCGTCCTCCTCGTCCGCAAATGTGCGCACTTGATTGAATATACCGTGTTTGCGCTGCTGCTCTGGCGCGCGCTGCGAAAACCAATGAAAAATGATCCGCGTCCGTGGATCTGGCGCGAAGCACGCCTCGCGTTATTGATTGCCGCACTCTACGCAGCCAGCGATGAATTCCATCAAAGTTTCGTGCCGACGCGAACGGCTTTGGTATCGGACGTTTTTGTTGACACCGCGGGTGGCGCAGCGGGGTTGCTCGCGCTTTGGGCCTTTGGCCGCCGCAAAAACACTGGTGATCCGGAGCCATGAAACGCCCGCTTGTCGCCGTCGTTTGTTGTTACGCAACCGGGCTGTTGCTCGCCGAATTATTTCAACCGCCGCTCGTCGCGCTTTTCGGAATCGCCTTTGTCGTTCTCGTCCTTGTCCTCGTCCTCGAAAAACTTCGTCCCCTGTTGATTTGGCTGCTCATTGCGTTTGTCGGCTGGACGAATCTCGCCAGCCGAACGGCCATTGTTTCACCCAACGACTTGCGCGCGTTGCTCGGCGATACCAACGCCATCGTGGCTGTGCGCGGGACTTTGATCGAAACCCCGCACTTGCGCATCACCGAACGCGATGGCCAGCAAACCGAACGCTCGGTCGCACAAGTCCAGGTCACTGCGTTGCGCCGTGACGCAAACTGGCGACCGGCGGCCGGTTCAATTATCGTAACGACGCCAGGCGCGCTCGCCGGTGATTTTTTCGCCGGTCAGCCGGTTGAAGTCACCGGCGTCATCAGCCAGCCGGCGTCGCCTTTGGCCGAGGGACTTTTTGATTACCGTGATTACCTCCAAACGCGCGGAATTTTTTACCAGCTCAAAACCGGCTCCACCAACGGCTGGCAACTGGGTGGGTCGCCGCTGGCCGGTCCGCCGTTGACCGACCGGTTTTTGAACTGGTCGCAACACACGCTCGCGCTGGGTCTGCCGGTGGAAGACGAACCATTGCGGTTGCTTTGGGCGATGACGCTCGGCTGGCGCACGGCGTTCACCGCCGACATCAGCGAACCGTTCCTGCGCGCCGGCACGATGCACCTCTTTGCCATTGACGGCCTGCGCATCGCGCTGATTTCCGGGATGCTCGTCGCGCTGCTGCGCGTGCTGCAAGTCTCGCGAGCGTGGTGCGGCATCGTGGCGATTCCGGCCATCTGGTTTTATACCGCCGCGACCGGCTGGGAATCCTCCGCCATTCGCGCGTCGGTGATGATGACCATCGTCCTCGGCGGCTGGGCGTTGAAACGGCCGGGCGACACGGTCAACTCGCTCGCCGCCGCCGCGTTCATTATTTTGTTGTGGGAACCGCGCCAGCTTTTTGAAGCCAGCTTTCAACTGTCCTTTTTTGTCGTGCTCGTCATCGCGCTGATGCTGCCGGCGCTGAACAACATTTCCGACCGGCTCCTGCGGCCGGATCCATTGCTCCCAGTCGAATTGCTCCCGCGCTGGCGGCGCGCGCTCATCGCGACGCTGCGATGGTTGTCGCGTTACTTTGCGCTCTCGTTCGCGGCCTGGGTCGGTTCGATTCCGCTATCGGCAAAGTATTTTCACCTGTTCAGCCCCGTTTCAACGCCGGCGAACATCGTCGCTGTGCCGCTCGGCACGCTGGCACTAATGAGCAATCTCGGCGCGTTGGTTTGTGGGACCTGGTTCCCGTGGGCGACGGGATTGTTCAATCACAGCGCGTGGTTTTTCATGTCGGCGATGACCGCGGTAAGCGAATTTTCGACAAAAATTCCCGGCGCCTATTTTTACGTGCCCGCGCCATCGTGGCTGACCATCCTGATTTACTATGCCGTGCTCATCGGCTGGCTGAGCGGCTGGCTGTTTGCGCCAAAACAAAGAATTTGGAGCGTGGCAGCGTTGATTCTGCTGGTCGCCGGGTACGCCTGGCACTGGCAGGCGACGCGCAGTGAAATCAAACTGACCGTCCTTCCGCTCAATGGCGGTCACGCGGTTTTCGTGGATGCCGCCGGACGAAAAAACGACTGGCTCGTGAATTGTGGCGACGAAAATGCCGTGAACTTCACCCTCAAACCGTTTCTCCGTGCGCAAGGCGTGAACCACGTTCAAAGACTCGTGCTGACACATGGTGATTTGCGAAGCAGCGGCGGAGCAGAATCGCTCAACAAACTTTTCGGCATCGGTGAAATTTACACCAGCCCGGCGCGTTTTCGCTCGATGGCGTATCGCGAAATCATTGCGGAATTCGAAAAGCAATCCCTGCGACACCGAATCATCAATCGCGGCGGCACGGCCGGTTGCTGGCAGGTTTTACATCCCGACGCCATGGATAATTTTGAGCACGCTGACGACGCATCGCTGGTGCTGTTGGGAAATTTTTACGGCCCGCGCGTCCTCCTGCTGTCCGATTTGGGTCGCGAAGGACAAAGTGCCCGGCTTTCACGCACGGACGATCTGCGCGCGGACATTGTGATTGCCGGTTTGCCCGACGAAGGCGAACCGCTTTGCGATGCGTTGCTCGATGCGGCACAGCCAAAAGTCATTGTCATTGCTGATTCAGAATTTCCGGCAACCCGCCGGGCCAGCCCAAAACTGCGCGCCCGACTGGAACAAAAGGGGATTCCGGTTATTTACACGCGCACGGCGGGCGCGGTGACAATTTTGTTGCGACCGGACGGTTGGGAATTGCGTGCAATGGATGGGCAAAAATTCACCCGTCCATAAATCTCGTGGTAGTCCCGCAAAGCGGGATCAGTCCGCTCATTCTTCCCATCAGAAAAGTCAGAGCTGACTTGCGTCGGCTGCTACATTTTTCTGGTGAGACTGACGGACACGAACCGCGCCTGTGGAATGGGGAATTTCTTCACTTCAACGGTGACGCTTTGCGGCTTGAACTCGGACAAAACCGTGTCTGCCACGGCGGCGGCGAACTTTTCAATGAGTTTCCAGCTCCGATCTTCGCCGAATTTCAACAGCCGCTGGCTGACGGCGAAATAATCAATTGTGTCGCGGATGTCATCGCTCCTGGCCGCCGCCGAAAAATCGAAGTCCATTTCCACCGTCAGCAGCAGGCGTTGCGGCTTGGCGCGTTCCTCTTCAGAAATGCCGACACGATAAAAAACTTCCAGGTCAACGATGGTGATTTTAGACATGGCAGGAAATTTACGATTTACGCTTTCCGCTTTTCGATTTGGGGAGCACACGCGCCCCCGCGTGTTGCCGACGACGCCCCGTCGTTGGCGGTTCCATCTGCGGTTGACGAGGCGTCAACCGCTGCGCCCGAGACGGGCGCGCTCCCCGTTTCCATGTTTTCAAAACCGCTTCGAGCAGGATCCGCGTCGGCATATTAAGTTTCATTTTGCCAGCTTCGGCAATCGTAACCCAGCGGGATTCGCGGGCTTCGTCGTTGAGTTTCACACGCGGCCTGCCTTTGCTGCGGCAGGTGTAATTCAGCAGGACGAAATGCGCGTCGCGATAAAATTCCTTCGAGTGGATGCAATCCTGCACGAGCACAAATTCAATGTCCGTCACGGCGAGGCCGGTTTCCTCCTTGATTTCGCGGCGGAGCGCGGCCTCGGATGGCTCGCCCCATTTGATTTTGCCGCCGGGAATGCCCCAAAGATTCGACCATTTGTGTGTGCGGATCATCAGCACTTCGCCCGCGCCGTTGAAAATCAGCGCGCCGACGGTGGCAAGCGGCGGATGGGTTTCCTCAAAATTTTTCGCCGCCGGTTTGAGGAGCAAATTGTTCTGCTCCAAAACGCGGCGCAATTCACCGAGATGCTCGACAATCAAATCCGGCTGCGCCGCGCGCAACTGCTCCAGCGTGTTGTAGCCGGTGAGAACGGCGCAGGAATGGACGCCGCCGTGATGCGCGGTTTCGATGTCGTGCTGCATGTCGCCGATGAACAGCGTTTCGTCCGCAAGCAGATGATTTTCGGAGAGGATTTCGTGAATTTTTTCCCGCTTGTCCCAGACGTCCGTGTAGGGCTTGTCGAGGTAAGCGTCGAATCCGGTGACGCGGCATTGCGTCATGAAATGATCGCTATGCACCGTGCTCAAAAGAAAAGTGCGCAACTTCTGCGCGCGGCAAAACTCCAGGAAGTCGCGCGCATACGGCAGTTCGCAAACGGAATCCTGCGCCTGCTTGAAACTGGTGTGAAACCAGTCTTCGAGTTGGGCCATCGGGACGTGTGGCGTGTGGCGGTCGTAAAAATTCGTGAACGGCAGGGAAAACTCGGCGCGAAATTCGTCCAGCGACATTTCCGGGCGGCCGGCCTGGGTGAGGACGAAATTTGAAGCCTTCAAAACGGCGGGTAAATCGTCCACCAAAGTGCCTGACCAGTCGAAGATGATGTTGCGAATCACGCGGGGAGTTTAACCACAAAGGAACCAAGACACAAAGTCAAACAAATCACTGTCCCAATCGTTTCGTCTGCCTGAATGTTCGTCCTCTTCCTCCTTCTCGTCCTCGTCCTCGATTCCCTGCTTTTCGATTACGAGAACGCGGACGATGACGATTTTCTTGAAACTTGAAACCCGACACTTGAAACTCCAGCGGTGCTCATCGCCTTCAACAAACCTTACGGCGTCGTTTCGCAATTCACGCCCGCCGGCGCGAACAAAGCACCGACACCCGTGTCGGGGCGAAGGCCGGATGGCCTGCCCAATCGCACACTCGCGGAATTCGGTTTTCCGAAAAACGTTTATCCCATTGGCCGGCTGGACGCGGATTCCGAAGGCTTGCTTCTCTTGAGCGACGAACCGGAATGGAACGAACGGCTGCTGCACCCGCGTCACGCCCACGAACGTGAATATTGGACGCAGGTCGAAAAAATTCCCGCACCGGAAATTTTGAAGAAGCTCGAACGCGGCGTTTCCATCCAAGGCCGGAAAACTCTGCCTTGCCGCGCGTGGATTCTGGAACCGCAGCCCGAGGTAGGGCGCGCAGTCCTCTGCGCGCCGTCGGACGGGATTATTGAACCTCGCGGCGCGCACGGAGTGACGCGCCCTACCTTGCCGCCGCGTGTTCCGCCGATTCGTTTCCGCAAGAGCGTGCCGGATTGCTGGATTGGGCTGGAATTGATCGAAGGCAAAAACCGGCAGGTGCGGCGGATGACGGCAGCCATCGGCCATCCGACCTTGCGGCTGCTGCGCGTGCGCATCGGCAATTTCTGGCTGGGCGATTTGCCGACGGGCCAGTGGCGGGTTTTGTCGGCGGAAGAAAGCCGGTTAATCCTTGAACCTATCCAGACACAATGCTAGCTTTTAGCTGATTCAGAGCGGTAAATGAAATTAAATTTAATCAATTTAGTTGCCGCCAGCTTGATGTTGCTGATTTTCCCAGCTTCGGCCTCGATGCTGTATGTGGGCTTGAACAGCACCAACCCCGTTTCGCCCTACGCCGATTGGAGCACCGCCGCAACGAACATTCAGGATGCGATTGATGCGTCCAGTGACGGCGACCAGATTTGGGTGACCAACGGGATTTATCAAACGGGCGGCAGAGTCATGGCTGGAGACTTGACCAACCGCGTCGCCTTGAACAAAGCCGTCACTGTCCAAAGCGTCAACGGCCCGTGGGTAACCATCATTCAAGGCGCGGGCGCGACCAACGGAACGGCAGCGGTGCGTTGCGCGTGGCTGACGAACAATGCGGCGTTGATCGGGTTCACGTTGAAGTGGGGCGCGACGCGGACGAGTGGGGACACGTTTGCATTAAGTAGTGGCGGCGGCGCGTGGTGTGCTTCCTCGAACGCCATTGTGGCCAACTGCGCAATCATGTCAAACACGGCTTACTGGTATGGTGGAGGCGCGTATCAGGGAACGCTAAACAATTGTCTGATCAGGAGCAATGGGGTTTCAGTGAATCTCTACGGCGCAGCCGCATATAGCGCTAATCTGAATAGTTGCACTGTCATCAGTAATGCCTGCACCGGAACTTATCAAGGCCAGTTGACCAATTGTATTGTGTATTATAACTCTGTCCTGTTCGGCAACCATTATGGAGGGACCTTTTCCTATTGCTGCACGATACCCTCGGTTAGCGGAGCAGGAAATTTCACGAATGCACCTCAATTTTTCGCCGATGGCGTTCATCTTGCCAGCACATCGCCGTGCATTGGAGCAGGAACGAATGTGGCGACCGGCACGGATATTTTCGGCAATGCTTGGGCTAATCCGCCATCGGTCGGTTGCGCCGAAGCAACCGGCGCACCGCTGGTCACAAAACCGCAAATTCAACTTACGAGCGATCCGGTCGGTTTTACGGTCGGTAACCTGGCCGTCGCTGGTCAACCGCCATTCACCTGCTGGTGGATCAAGGACAGCACGCCGCTGCAAGACAACGGACATTTCAGTTTCACGCAAACGACAAATCTGGTCGCAACCGGCGTAAACTTGGCCGATGCCGGAAGTTATCAACTGGTCGTCAGTAACACTTTCGGTGTCGTCACCAGCGCCGTGGCGCAACTGGTTATTCATTGCGTGGACGCCGCCGGCACGAATCCGATTGCGCCTTATTCAACCTGGGTGACCGCGACGACGAACATTCAGGATGCCATCACGGCGTCCGCTGCGGGAGAAATTGTTTTGGTGACGAATGGTCTTTACGCCGTCGGCGGCAAATCCATGGACGGGGTGATTACCAACCGTGTTTCGGTGGACAAGGCAATCCTCGTGCAAAGCATGAACGGGCCGAATGTAACCATCATTCAAGGCGCGTGGGATCCAACTTCCACCAACGGTCCCGGCGCAGTGCGTTGCGCGTGGTTGACGAACAACGCCATCTTGAGCGGCTTCACTCTTCGTGGCGGTGCGACTGCAAGCAACGGAAGCGGCGGTGGTGTGTGGGGTATAATGACCAACAAATCGCCGAGCGCTACCGTCGCCAACTGTGTCATCATACACAATACAGCGGCATCTAATGGAGGAGGCGGGGCGTCTGGAGTCTGGTTGAATAATTGCGTCATTGCCACCAACAACACAAGCGGTTTGGGCGGCGGCGCAGGCGGCTGCAACCTGAGGAATTGCATCGTTACGGCAAATATCTCTACCGGTTCTGGTGGCGGCGTTTTCGACTGCAATTTGCGGAACTGTGCGGTGACCGGGAACATTGCAACCTCTTACGGCGGCGGAGCCTACATCAGCACACTGATTAACTGCACGTTGACGGGTAATCGGGTCGGCTATGCGACTTCCGGTTATGGCGGCGGAGTTGCCAATTGCAGTCTTACCAATTGCATCGTCTATGCAAACTCCGCGACCATAAACTCAAGCACCAGCAATTCATACAGCAGCACATTCAGCTTCAGTTGCACCGCCCCTGCCGCCAGTGGCACCAGCAACATTGCGTCCGATCCGCTTCTCCTTGGCGACGGCGTCCATCTTTCGGCCGCTTCGCCTTGCATCGGCGCAGGAGCCAACGTCGCTACGTTCACCGATATTGACGGCCAGTCGTGGAACACTCCGCCGTCCATCGGTTGCGATGAATGGCAACCCGCGCCCGTGATCGGCTCGCAGCCATCATATCAAGTTGGATTTCCTGCGCATGGTCTGACGTTTAACGTCATCGTCGCCGGTCAGTCCCCCTTCAGTTATTTCTGGAGCAAAGACGGCGCGCCGATTCAAGATGACGGACATCACAGCAACTCTGGCTCCGCCAATCTGGTCGTGAACAATTTTGGATCTGACGATGCCGGACTTTATCAGGTTGTGGTGAGCAATGCCTTTGGCGTCGTGACCAGCCAGTTGGCGCAAGTGGTGATCCACGTGGTTGACGCGGCTGGTGCAAATCCCGTGGCGCCGTATTCCACCTGGGCGACCGCCGCGACCAACATCCAGGACGCTATCAACATTGCCGCAGCCGGAGACATCGTGCTGGTGACGAACGGCGTCTATGCGGCAGGTGGAAAAGTCATGGCGGGAGATTTGACCAATCGCGTAGTTCTGGACAAACCAGTGATCGTGCTCAGCGTAAACGGATATGCGACCACGGTGATTCAAGGCGCGTGGGATCCTGCAACGACCAACGGGCCGTTGGCCGTGAGATGCGCATGGCTGGCTAACGGAGCAGTGTTAAGTGGATTCACGCTTCAAAACGGTGCGACCCGGCCACGCAGCGGTTTCATCGGAGCGGCGGCAGAAAGCGGCGGAGGCGTTTGGTGTGCAGGCACAAATGGTGTCGTATCCAATTGCCTTCTCACCAACAACACTGCGATATACGGCGGTGGTATCGCTTATGGAACGTTGAATAATTCCCTGGTGATTTACAACTTGGCGATGTACGGCGGTGGCGCTTATTACGCGACGCTGAACAACTGCACCGTGGCGAACAATTATACCACCACGCTTTTCGAGTATGGCGCCGGAACTTACAATTGCATCGTAAGAAACAGCATCGTGTTGAACAATTTTGACAATTGGCCGCTAGGTTCAATGGACAATTATTACTACGATCCCTTCTATTTTTCAGCGAAGTATTCCTATTCTTGCACTTATCCGACAATTTCCGGCACAGGAAACATCAACGGCATCACCACTAATCCGCAGTTTCTGGATTGGTTCCACATCGCGTCCACTTCACCCTGCCGTGGTGCGGGCAGCGCCGTTTACACAAGCGGAACCGATTTGGACGGCGAGCCGTGGGCCAATCCGCCTTCGATGGGCTGCGATGAAGTGATTGTTTCAAATCTCGTCGGCCCCTTGACGGTGAGCATTCAGGCATATCAGACGAATTTGCTTGTGAACCGCTACGCAGGTTTTTGGGGAATCATCACCGGGCGCGCGTCCCGAGTCGAATGGTCGTTTGGCGACGGGCCGACGTTCACCAACTTCGGGGCAGGCAGTTCCCATCAGTGGACCAATGCCGGCAATTACACCGTTACCTTCACCGCTTACAACAATGACCATCCCGCCGGCGTTTCCACCAACATCGTCATCCATGTGCAACCGCTGAACGTGCCGCAATTGCAATCGCCAGTGCTGCTGACCAATGGATTTCAGTTTCAATTCGCCGGGCAGTTGAGCGTGAATTACACCGTGCAATACACGACGAATTTAACGCCGCCCGTGGCGTGGCAGACCTTGCAGACGATTTACTACAGCAGCGGAGGCGTCATCCAAATAAATGATTCCGCGTGGACAAACACCGCGCGGTTTTATCGGGTTCTGGCGCAGTAACAGGGCGCGGCGAACCGAAAACAATCAACGAAACGGCGAGCGGGAAAAATCATTTTCCCCAGCGCAGCGCCAATTTCACCGCCCAAAGCGCGTTCACGCGGCTGGAAGCCGCGCTGACTGGCAGGCAAGATGCCTGCCGCCACGGTGTAGCGGCACGCTTCCCAGCGTGCCAGTAATGGCGGCTTCCAGCCGCCAGTTGGGTGCGGACGCCAAGTTGCACCCTGCCGCGACTTGAATGCCGCGGTTACATTGACGCCACCGGTTCGGGACGGTAACTTCTTATGATGATTGATGTCGCAGAAATCCAGCCGCGGGGCACGATGACACGCTCAAAATTCGAGCCGCTGGCAAAGGAAATTTTTGCGCTCAAAAAACAGCTCAACGCCGTCATCCTCGCGCACAATTACCAGGTGCCGGAAATCCAGGACGTCGCAGATTTTGTGGGCGATTCGCTCGGCCTTTCCCAGCAGGCGTCGAAGACGGACGCGGACGTGATTGTCTTCTGCGGCGTCCATTTCATGGCCGAAACGGCGAAGATTTTGAATCCACACAAAATCGTCGTGTTGCCGGACAAGGACGCCGGCTGTTCGCTCGAAGAAAGCTGCCCGGCGGACAAACTCGCCGCGTTGCAAAAAACCAACCCGAATTTCTGGACCATCGCCTACATCAATTGCAGCGCGGCGGTGAAGGCGTTGAGCGACGTGATCTGCACCAGCGGCAACGCGGTGAAAATCGTCGAGGCTGCGCCCAAGGACAAGGATTTGCTGTTCGTCCCGGATGAAAATCTCGGCGCGTGGGTGATGGAACAGACCGGCCGGCCGATGACGCTTTGGCGCGGCGACTGTTATGCACACGTCGAGTTCCGGCGCGACCAAGTGCTGCGATTGCGCGCGCAATTTCCCGATGCCAAGGTTGTCGTCCATCCCGAAAGTTTGCGTGAAGTGCGCGACCTGGCCGATGCGGTTTGCTCGACGGAAAAGATGATTGCGTATTGCAAGAACGACCCGGCGAAGCGATTCGTCATCGTGACCGAATCGGGCATCATCCACCGGATGCAGAAGGAATGTCCGGGCAAGGAATTTCTATGCGCCCCGGTGTTTGACGTGATGCGGATGCCGTCGGACAACTGCCGTTGCAGCGAGTGCAAATACATGAAGTTGAACACGCTCGAAAAGGTGCGCGACTGCATGAAAAACCTTTCCCCGCGCATCGAATTGCCGGAGGAAATTTTGAAGCGCGCCCGGCTGCCGATTGAACGGATGCTGGAAATTTCGGCACGGTAAGGGCGCGTTCTCCGAAAGCGGCCTTCGTCCTCGTTCTCCTTCTCGTCCTCGTTCTCGGAAAGCCCGGCAAATCGAGGACGATTCTCCCGCGCGACGCATATTTTCAGACGCACTCTTACAGAACCGAAGTTTTGTCACCGAATTGTAACCCTCCCGCCGTTTGATTGTAACCGTGTGGTTTCATCCTGTCGCCGAACTTTGAAACCAACGACCATGAAAAAACTCAAAAAACAAAATCACACGAAAGTTGCCCTGTTCGCCGGAGCCGCGGCGCTCATGGCTCTCACCCCGAACACTCACGCGCAATCGTCCGTGGACGCGCTGCTCAACAAACTCGAGCAGAAAGGCATCCTCACGGTGGACGAAGCGAAGGAGTTGAAGACCGAAAATCAGCAGGATTCCGCCGCCGATTTCAACAAGGCGTTCGGCTCCAAGATCACGATGCCGGACTGGGTGACGGGTTACAAGTTGAGCGGCGATTTCCGCGGGCGGTTTGATGAACAGACTGCCGACAATGCCGCTTTTGTGGATCGCCTCCGCCTGCGCTACCGGTTGCGCGTGGGGTTGACGGTCAATATGAAGGACGATTTGCAGGTGGGTTTCCGCCTGGGATCCGGCGACTCGGCGGGCGGCTCGTATGGTGGCAATCCATTGTCAAACAACAGCACGATGCAGGATAACGGTACGAAAAAGTTTATTTATGTTGACGCGGCTTACGGCAGGTGGACGGCAGTCAACGACGGAACTTGGCTACTGGCGGCGACCATCGGAAAAATGGACCAGCCGTTCGCAGTTTCGCCGATGGTGTTCGATCCGGATTACACGCCGGAAGGCGCGGCGTTGCAGGGAACTTACAAAATCAACGACCATCATTCGATTGCTTTGAACGGCGCGGCGTTTGTTTTGGATGAAGAATCCAAGTCCAGCCGGGATCCGTTCATGTTTGGCGCGCAGGTGATTTGGAACGCCACCTGGTCTCCGAAGGTGGAAAGTTCCCTGGGCGTGGCGGCGTTCAGCATCGTCAACACCGGGATGCTCACCACCAACAATGTTCCCTATATCAACCAGGGGAACACCCGCGAGAGCAACGGTGGCTTGATGTATAACTATAATCCCATCGTCGCCAGCGGCAGCGTGACTTACAAGCTGGACAGTTTCCCGCTTTATAAAGGAGCGTTTCCAATCAAAGTCGCCGGCGAATTCATGGACAACCCGGCCGCGCCAGGTCAGAGCGGCCAGGGTTATTGGGGCGGCATCACGTTCGGCAAATCCGGCAGGAAAGGCACGTGGGATTTGTCCTATCGCTATCAGTATCTGGAAGCCAACGCCTGGTACGACCAGGTCGTGGACGACGACAACTTTGCCTATTATCAATCCGCGCCGGTTGGCAGCAGTTCCGGGATTTTCGGGGGCACAAATATGAAAGGCCATTTGATCAAATTAAATTACTCGCTGACCGATGCGCTGACCCTCACCTTCACTTGTTATGTCAATGACTTGATCAATCCGGTTCCCGGCAACTCCCAAAGCCATGCCCTGCACGCGATGGCTGACATCATGTGGAAATTTTAGCCTGATCTTAACGTGATTGATTAACGCAAACTGATTAAATTCCAAATATGAAAAAACTCATCCTCTTCCTTCTCGGCGGCGGCTGTCTGCTCGCCGCGCAAACCGGAGTCTATGCGCAATTGCTCATCAACGGCGCGGGCGCAACCTTCCCCTATCCAATCTATTCGAAGTGGTTCGACGAATACGCGAAGGTGGACCCATCGGTCCGCTTCAATTACCAGTCCATTGGCTCCGGCGGCGGGCAAAAGCAAATCACCGCCCAGACCGTGGACTTCGGTGCTTCCGACGGTCCGATGAGCGATGAAAATCTCGCCAAGACGCCCGGCAAAATCCTGCACCTTCCCACCGTCGCCGGCGCGGACGTCATCGCTTACAACCTCCCGGGCAATCCGAAACTCAAATTGGACAGTGACACGATTGTAAACATTTTTCTCGGCAATATCACCAAATGGAACGATCCCAAAATCGCCGCGCTCAATCCGGGGGTGGATCTGCCCGACCTGCCGGTGATTGTTGTGCATCGTTCCGACGGCAGCGGCACCACCTTCATTTTCACCGATTACCTGAGCAGCATCAGCCCCGTATGGGCGGATTCGGTTGGCAAAGGCACTTCCGTCAAATGGCCCGTGGGGATCGGCGGCAAGGGCAATGAAGGCGTCGCCGGCCAGGTCAAGCAGTTGTCGGGAGCGGTCGGCTACGTTGAACTGATCTACGCCAAACAAAATAAAATGCCTTACGCGGACGTAAAAAACGCGGCGGGCAACTTCATCACACCGTCGCTCGCCTCGGTCACCGCGGCGCTCGCGACGGCGAAGATTCCCGACGACTTCCGCTTTTCGATGGTCAACGCGCCGGGCGACAAGGCGTATCCGATTTCCGGCGCGACCTGGCTGTTGGTTTATGAACATCAAAAGGACGCCGCCAAAGGCAAAAAACTGGTCGAGTTCTTGAAATGGGCTTTGACCAAAGGCGAAGGCATGGCCTCCTCACTGGATTACGCCTCCCTGCCGGAAAGCGTGCAGCAGCGCGTTCTGGAGCGGATCAAAACAATAAAATACTGACTTCGTTCCCCCGCCCCATCATTTTATGGGCGCGAGCCGGACGAAGGGCGCAGTTTCTCCCGCTCTTCTTCCAATTGATTTACAAAGACTGGTAGGGACGCGCTGCCGCGCGTCCAAGCCGACCGGCAGGTCGGCCCTACCTTCGGGATGGGAATGAAAGACAGAAAATGAACGACTCCGCCCCAGTTCAACCAGCGACCATGCGAGCGCACGGCGGCTCCCGCTTCGGCGACCGCGCCTTCCAATGGCTCACGCTGCTCATGGCGCTCACGGTCTTCGCGTTGATTGCGCTCATCGGCTACGAGCTGACCCGAGGCTCCGGCATCGCCTTGCGCCGGTTCGGCTGGCATTTCCTCGTCAGCAGCGACTGGGACCCGGTCAACGAACAATTCGGCGCGGTGCCGTTCATCTTCGGCACGCTGGTTTCGTCCGCCATCGCCCTGCTCATCGCCGTGCCCATCAGCATTGCCACCGCCGTTTATCTCACCGAACTCGCGCCGCTGTGGCTGCGGCAACCGCTCACGATGTTCATCGAACTGCTCGCCGCCGTCCCCAGCGTCATTCTCGGTCTGTGGGGAATCTTCGTGATGGTTCCGTGGCTGCGCAGTTATTTGTTTCCCTGGTTGCAAAAGACCTTCGGCTTTCTGCCGTTGTTTCAAGGGCCGATTTATGGCGTCAGTATGCTGGCCGGCGGCATCATCATTGCCATCATGATTGTGCCCATCATCACGTCCGTCTCGCGCGAAATCCTGCGCTCCGTGCCCGGCCTGCAACGCGAAGCGGCCTACGCGCTCGGCGCGACGCGCTGGGAAGTCACGCGCATCGCCGTGTTGAGCTATGCCAAAAAAGGTCTGTTCGGCGCGGTCATTCTCGGACTCGGCCGCGCCCTCGGTGAAACGATGGCCGTAACCATGGTCATCGGCAACCGGCCCGAAATCGCCAAATCACTTTTCGCGCCCGGCTACACGCTGGCCAGTGTCGTCGCCAATGAATTCACCGAAGCCACGACCGACACGTATTTGAGCGCGCTGTTTGAAATCGGCCTCGTGCTGCTTGGCGTGACCGTGCTGGTCAACGCGCTGGCGCAATTGCTTTTGAAAACGTTCGCCGGACCGGGCATCAAACCGCAACAATGAAAATAAAACGGATTATTGAATTGTTGGATTATTGGATGGTTGGAACAACGACTGTCGCCGTGCCAATCCATCAATCCATCAATCCATCAATCCATCACCCCACTTTTTGATGACCGCCCCCAACCATCGCTGGCGCAAGTTCAAGAATGCTTTGATGCAGACGGTCACGCTCGTGTGCGCGATTCTGGTCGTCGCGCCGCTGGTGTTGGTCTTTTATCACCTGGTAAAGGAAGGCTTCAGTTCGATGAACTGGGCTTTCTTCACCCAATTGCCGAAACCCGTCGGCGAAAGCGGCGGCGGCATGGCCAACGCCATTGTCGGCACGTTCATTTTGCTGGGACAGGCCGCCGTGCTCGGCGTGCCCATCGGCGTGCTCGGTGGCGTGTTCCTTTCCGAATACGGCTCGTCACGCCTCAACTGGTGGATTCGCTTCGCCGCGGACGTTCTCAACGGCGTGCCATCCATTACCTGGGGCATGGTCGTCTATGCCCTCATCGTCGTGCCGATGAAGGGATTTTCCGCGCTGGCCGGCGGCATCGTGCTCGGCATGATGATGATTCCGCTCGTGATGCGAACGACCGAGGAGGTTTTGCAACTCGTGCCCAACGGTTACCGCGAAGCCGCGCTCGCGCTGGGCATCGCCAAATGGCGCGCCATCGTGCAAATCGTCGTGCGCACCGCGCTCAAAGGCATCGTCACCGGCGTCCTGCTCGCGTTGGCGCGCGTGGCGGGCGAAACCGCACCGCTGCTGTTCACCGCGTTCGGCAACCACTTTTGGACGCACAAGCTGACCGACCCCATCGCCGCCATGCCGCTGCAAATTTTCGCCTACGCGATTTCGCCCTACGACGACTGGCACCGGCAGGCGTGGGCGGGCGCGCTGGTGTTGCTCCTGCTCGTTTTGTTCATCAACGCCGGTGTGCGTGTGCTCACGCGCGACCGGCTCCAACGCAACGTTTGATTTTCCCATGGCCGCCACCGCAACCAATTCCATGACCGCACCGACGTTGCCAATCGCCGCGAACGCCACAGCCTTGACCGTGCGCAATCTCTCGGTCTTCTTCGGCGAAAATCAGGTGCTCAAGAATGTCTCGCTCGACATCGCCGCCAAGGCCGTCACCGCCATCATCGGGCCCAGCGGCTGCGGCAAATCCACTTTTTTACGTTCGTTGAACCGGATGCATGAACTGGTCCCCGAAGCCCGGATGGTGGGTGACATCCGCCTGTTCGGGGAGGACATTTACGCGCGCAACGTCGAGCCGGTCGTCGTCCGCCGCCGCGTCGGCATGGTGTTCCAAAAATCGAATCCGTTCCCGACGATGTCCATCACCGACAACGTCACGGTCGGCCTGCGATTGAACGGCCTTGGCAACCGCGCGTTGCTCGCCGAACGCATGGAACAATCGCTGCGCATGGCCGCGCTTTGGGACGAGGTCAAAGACCGCCTGAACGCCCCGGCCATCAGCCTTTCAGGCGGCCAGCAGCAGCGCCTGTGCATCGCTCGCGCCCTGGCCGTGCAACCGGAGGTGCTGCTCATGGACGAACCGGCCTCGGCGCTCGACCCGCTGGCCACGTCGAAGATCGAGGATTTGATCCTGGAATTGAAAAAGGACTACACGATTGTGATTGTGACCCACAACATGCAGCAGGCCGCGCGCATGTCGGATTTCACCGCGTTCTTTTACCTGGGCGAACTGGTGGAATTCGACGCCACCACGAAAATTTTCACCAGTCCAACGAAGAAACAAACGGAAGATTATGTGACCGGCCGGTTCGGTTAAACTATTATCACCCTATGGAACATCATTTCGACATCGAGCTGGATGTTTTGAAACAAAAGCTGCTGACGATGGCCAGCCACGCCGAAACGGCGGTGAACCAGGCGCTCCAGGCGCTCACCCAACGCGACCGCGACCTCGCGCTGCGCGTGAAGGAAGACGACCGCATCATTGACCAGTTTGAAGTCGAGATTGATGATCTGGTCATTCAACTGCTCACCAAGGCGCCGCTCGCCACCCATCTGCGCCTCGTGACCGTGGCGATGAAAATTTCCCAGAACCTCGAACGCGTGGGTGACGAAGCCACCAAAATCGCCAAGCGCGCGCGTGACCTCTCGCAGGAACCACCGGTGAAAATCGTCCTCGACCTGCCGCGCATGGCCCGGCTCGCGCTCGACATGCTCAAGGCCGCGCTCGACGCGTTCGTGAACCGCGATCCCGCCGCCGCCCGCGCCTTGATTCCGCGCGACAAGGAAGTGGACGCGCTCAACAAACAAATCCACAGCGCCCTTGCGCAACACATGGTCGAAAACCCGGACACCATTGGCCGCTGCCTCCATTTGATGGTCGTGTCCAAAAGCCTCGAACGCATTGCCGACCATGCGACGAACGTGGCCGAGGACGTCGTTTATTTCTGCGAAGCGCAGGACATCCGGCACACCGGGGTAAAAAGCCAGGCCGCTCCCCCGACCGGCGCGTAACGAAACGCGTGCGGGTTTGAAGCTTGTGCTCCGTCAGACACATACGGAGTAGCAACCGACCGACGGGGCGGGTCAGCCGGGGAAAGTGCGAAGTGCGAATGATAAATGTGAGCTTCCGTTTGCCGCACTTGAGACAACTCACACGCTTCAATTTTGCACAACGATCGGAAACCCCAAACCGGCCAAGAGTACAGAGTTGACCTGTTCACTCGCTTATTGATGATAGTTCCATGGCGACGATGCCATTTAGCTTATCTTCGTTCTCGTCGTCTTCGAACGGGGCGTAAAACTTACGATCGAGTTGTGTAAGAACGTACCTTGCTTCTCGTCCAGTGCCTGCGGCTGAATATCGGGCAGCCCTTTGTGCAACAGACGTTAGGTCGTCAGTCTTACAAATTTTTAATAATTTTACTGCAGCTGTTTGGCGAATGTCGTTATTGGTATCACCGCACGCGTCCAGAAGCTCGGACACGTTTTGGTAACTGGTCGCTTGCACTAACGCCCTAGCGGCAGCCCAACGGAGTGTTGGGTTTGTATCCTTTAGTAAATCTTTAAGTTTGTGAGTTACAGCCGCCGGTCAGGCGGCAGGCTTGCCGGACGGGTGTTCTGACGGATTGGAAAAGAAGCGGTGGGGAAATCCGGTCAACTTTTTAAGCACGGTATCAGTGTGCCAGAATTCGATGCGTTCACATTCCGCCGTTGCTGCAAGAATTCTGTCCGCCGGGTCCTTGTGTTCCCATGGCCACAACACGGAAAGCCGGGCAATGGCAACCGTCACTGGCAACACCGTCCATGATGGCAATGCCAGATCGAGCCATGAATCGGGGTTGTCGGGAATGCCCCCCCTCCGCCAAAGCCGGAAAAGTTCAATCACCGACACCGGCGACAAACACCGCTCTGCTTTTTCATCCGCCAATACCCGTTCCACCTGCGCCGGCAAGGGCAAACGCCGGCAAAACTTGATGAACAGGTTTGTGTCAGCGAGGATTCTCATTTCCAATCCTCCATCACCGGCGATTGCAAGTCACCATACCGTTTGGGATCGTCGGGGGTTTCCACCCGCCACGGCGCTCCCGCCGACTTATACGCGGTAATGACCGCTTTGGGGTGTCCGTGACTGGTTAAAACCACCCGCGCGCCCGCTTCCACCTTTTCCAGAAGCTTGCAGAGATCGGTCCGTCCCGCCCCAATTGGCACCGTAATCGTGTTCATAGGCAAAATTTTGCACACCACGGCCATCAAAGCAAGACTTTTCCTGGGACATTAGATTAGTTTGGACGGGCTGCTGCGGCGCAACTTGACACTACCACCATTTTTCTCCCTCTCCTCCCCCAAGGGAGGAGAGGGGTGGGGTGAGGAGGTCAATGGTTTCTAAATTCAAATCCCCTCTCCTCGGCCCTCTCCCCGCTCAGGCGGGAGAGGGAGTTGGTGGTGGTGTCAAGTTGCGCCCGTTTGGACGCGCTTTCCGTGATTGCCTGGGGCGTCACAAGGCAAAATCCGGTTTTTTTGGCGGACATTGCTTCCAAAAATTTCACTTGCGCAGGAGCGTTGCTGGCGCGATACTCATTTCGTCATTTGACGAAATAACAATTTATGCGCGAATTCATGGCCGTCACCAAGGCGCTGTCCGACCCCAGCCGCGTGCGGATTCTCCTGGCGCTCCGACGCCGGGAACTGTGCGTCTGCCAGATCACGGAACTGTTCGGCTTCGCCCCGTCCACCATGTCCAAGCACCTCTCCATCCTCCACCAAGCGGGTTTGATTTTGTCGCGCAAGGCGGAACGCTGGGTTTATTACCGGCTGCCCGGCAGGAAAGCCCCGGTCGTCGTCCGCAAAGCGATTGTCTGGGTGCAGAAGTCGGTCGCAGACACGCCGGAGGTCGGGCAGGACCGTAAGAAGTTGAAACAGATTTTGAAACTCGACCCCAAGACGATATGCCAGCGCCAACTCCGAAGATGAAAGTGCTGTTCCTTTGCACTGGTAATTCCTGTCGCAGCCAGATGGCCGAGGGCTGGGCGCGCCATCTCAAAGGCGATGTCATCGAGCCGTATTCTGCGGGCATCGAAAAGCACGGCCTGAACCCGCACGCCGTCAAAGTCATGGCGGAAGCGGGCGTGGACCTCGCCAGGCATTACTCGAAGACGCTCGAAGACATCGGGCCAGTCCACTTCGACTATGTTGTCACCGTCTGCGGTCATGCCAACGAGCATTGCCCGATTTTTCCCGGGAAGGCGAAGAGGGTTCATGTCAGCTTCGAAGACCCGCCGAAGCTGACAAAGGACATGCCCGATGGCGAGGAGAAGCTGGCGGTTTATCGGCGAGTGCGGGACCAGATCCGAGCGTTTGTGGAGACGTTGCCGGGGGTGCTGGCAACGCAGTCGTAAGAAAGGAACAACGAGAGTATGAGTGCGAAGCAACATCGAGAGTGCTACGGGAACATGATTCCTGATTTTGAGCACCTGCAATACAACAAGCCAACGGACGGGAAGGCGTTCCGGGTTTTTGTGGAGAACATAGGGGCGGGAAGGCAGAGGCGGGAGCAAGAGGTGAAGCTGGAGGGCTGGGATGAGTGCGCGGGTTGCGCGGACTACCGGACGTGTTACGACCTGAGCATGGCCAAGCTGGCTTTGCACCGGGTGTTGGCGCAGTGCTGAAGGCAAAGGCCGTCCGCGACCGGGCGATTTGAGAGAGACGCCCGCACAGCGGGTGGAAAGAACGGTGCAGTTTTTTGAAAGCACAAATGGTATGAATAGTTCGTTATCGTCGAAAACGGCAGAAGATGTTCGGAAGGCAGTGCGGGCCGGCTATGGGCAAATTGCCAGAAGCGGCGGGTCGTGCTGCGGTTCCACCCCAAGTTCCTGCGGCTCCAACCCGGTGGCCTCGGAGCACCTCGCCAAGCACATCGGTTATTCCCCGGAAGAACTGGCCGCGCTGCCCGAAGGCGCCAACATGGGCCTTTCCTGCGGCAATCCGAATGCGCTGGCCGCGCTTCAACCCGGCGAAGTCGTCCTCGACCTCGGCAGCGGCGGCGGATTCGATGTGTTCATCGCCGGGCGCAAAGTGGGAGCGACCGGGCGCGCCATCGGCGTGGACATGACGGCGGAGATGCTCGGCAAGGCTCGACGCAATACCGCCAGCTACCGCGAGCAGACCGGTCTGGACAACGTCGAGTTTCGTCTTGGCGAAATCGAGCATCTGCCCGTGACCGACGCCAGCGTCGATGTCGTGATCTCGAACTGCGTCATCAACCTCTCGCCCGACAAGCCGCAGGTCTGGCGTGAAATGGCGCGCGTGCTCAAACCTGGTGGACGCGTGGCTGTGTCCGACCTCGCGCTGTTGAAGCCCCTGCCCCCCGCAATTGCCGAAATGGTCGAGGCACTGGTCGGCTGTGTCGCCGGCGCGGTGCTCGTGTCGGAAACCGAGCGCATTGCAAAGGAAGCCCGCCTGGTGGACATCTTGCTCAAGGCCAAGTCCGACTACATTGACGGCATGGTGGACTGGCAGGACCCGCTCTACCAAAAAATCATCGCCCATCTGCCCGCGGGGGCGAAGCCGAGCGATTACGTCACCAGCTTGGAAATCACGGCACGGAAAACCCCATTAAATTTTGCCAGCAACACTTCGTCGCGACGCGGCGGGTGTTGTGGCTAGGCAGTCGAAACGCAGAAAACAAGTCACAACAACAAACTAATACAAACCAATGAAAACAGCAGCAGTCATCAGCATTATCGCCGTCGCGCTCGGGTTCTCCGGCGTAGCCGCGGAAAACAATCAAAGTCCGCCGTCAAGTCCGGCCCCACAAGTCGCGCCAGCCGGTGGCAAGGTCGCAGCGGCCATGAGCCGCGCGGCAGAGGCCAATCAATACCTGTTCGTCTTTTTCTACGAGAAAGACGACGACGCCACCCGAGCCGCCCGCAAGACCTTCGATGAAGCCGTGAAGAAGATCACGCCTGCGGCGCAGGCGGTGGCAGTGGATCGCACGGCACCGGCGGAGAAGGAACTCGTGGCCAAATTTGGCGTGGACCGCGCGTCCATGCCTTTTGCTCTTGCCTTCGCGCCCAACGGCGCGGTCACCGGCGGTCTCGGGGCGGCGGACCTGACGGAAGAACGACTCCGTGACGCCGTAGCTAGCGCCGGCCTGCAACAATGCCTGAAGGCTCTCCAGGACCGCCGACTCGTGATGGTGTGTCTGCAAAACGGCCGCACCCAGGCCAACGAGGAAGCCATGAAAGGCGTCAATGAGTTCAAGGCTGATCCGAAGTTCGGCGAGTTGACGGACATTGTGAAAGTGGACCCCAGTGACGCGAAGGAGGCCAAGCTGCTGGCGCAACTGCAAGCCGACCCTCAGGCGAAGGAAGCCACCACCGCCTTCCTGGCACCGCCCGGCGTCATGGTTGCCAAAGTCAGTGGTCCGACCAGCAAGGACAACCTGATGGCCTCGCTACAGAAAGCGATGTCGAGTTGCGCACCGGGAGCCGGTTCGGGTTGTTGCCCTGCGCCCAAGAAATAATTAGCCGTTCGTCCGTCCCATGAAAATCCAGACCCTTGTTTGGCGCGAGATTTTCGAGCGCAAGAACCAACTGGCGACCAGCTTCCTGGCCATTCTGCTGGGGGTGAGCGTCATCGTGGCGATGAAGAACATCACCTTCTATTCGGAGAAGGCAGTGGCCTACCAACTCGACGCACTTGGGGCGAACATTCTCATTTTGCCCAAGTCGGCTTCGCTCCAGGATTACTACGGCGCGGACATGCAGAACGACGAATTCCCTGAAGAATACGTGACGCGCCTCACGACTTCAGACCTGCAAGGGCTGGACAACCTCTCGCCCAAGTTCTCCGTTCCCATCGAGGCTGATGGGCAGCGGTTCATCCTCACGGGGATTTTGCCGAAGAACGAGTTCCAGGCCAAAGCCGCGTGGCAGGGCGTGGGCATTTTCTCCCGGCCAGAAGGCTGCGGTGTGGCGGTGGACGTGCCCGGCGCGGCGGCACCGGCGAAGGAAACGCTGGTTCGCAAGCGCGTCATTCAATCCCTGGGCACCAACGAAGTCATGCTCGGTGCGGACATGGCGGCCGCGTTGAAGCTGACGGAAGGTTCAACCGTGCCGTTGCTGGGGCGGACCTTTACCGTCACGGCCATCCTGCCGCAGACCGGCACGGTGGATGACTCCCGCGCGTTTGCCCACCTGCACACCGTGCAGCAACTCGCCGGCAAAGGCGCGGTGCTCAACGCCATCGAAATTGTCGGCTGCTGCAACCAAATCTCGAAGGGCCTCGTGCAGAAAATCAACCAACTGCTCCCCGACGCCAAAGTGGCGACGATCACCCAGATCGTGGACACGCAAATCAAGACCAACCGCATGATGGGCCGGCTGTCGCTGTTGTTCCTGACCGTCATCGTGCTGGTGGGCGGGGCCAGCATCGCCAATTACATGTTTGCGAACGTCTTTGAGCGCCGCCGCGAAATCGGCACCCTGATGGCGCTGGGCGCCGGTTCGGCTGTGGTGCTCCGAATGTTTCTGCTCAAGGCGGTCTGGCTGGGCCTGGCGGGCGGCGTGGGCGGCTATTTGCTTGGCACCGCGATGGCGGTAATTCTGGGGCCGCGCGTGGCGGGCGTGCCGGTATTTCCGATGCTGACGCCGCTGTTTTGGGCGGTGGGCGTGGCGGTGTTGGTGTGCATGGCGGCAACCTACCTGCCCGCGCGCCGGGCCGCGCGTCTCGATCCCAGCGCCGCGTTGCAGGAGATTTGACCATGATTGCGCTCCAGTCCGTCAGCAAACATTTCCAGCATCGCGGCAAACCCGTTGCCGCCCTGGCCAATGTTACGCTCGAAATTGCCAAAGGTGACTTCGTGGCCATCATCGGTCCCAGCGGGAGCGGCAAGAGCACCTTTCTGCATCTGCTGGGCGGGATGCTTTCGCCCACGGAAGGCAAAGTGCGCATTGAAAACGATTCGCTTTACGACCTGACCTCGGACGAACGCTCGGCACTGAGGAAGAAGAAAATCGGCTTTGTCTTCCAGACGTTCAACCTGGTGCCATATCTGACGGCGCTGGAGAACGTGCAGGTGCCGCTGGTGCTCGCCGGACTCGGCGAAGACGAGCAGAAACGCCGGGCGGAAGCGTTGCTGGGCCGGCTCGGGTTGTCCGACCGGCTTGACCACAAGCCGCGCGAATTGAGTGTGGGCCAGCAGCAGCGCGTGGCCCTGGCGCGGATGCTGGCCAATGACCCCGTGCTCATCCTGGCCGACGAGCCAACCGGCAACCTCGACCCCGAAACGGCTGAGGGCATCATGGACTTCCTCGGCGAACTGAACGGCGAGGGCCGCACCATTGTCATGGTCACGCACGACCTGCGTCTGGCTAAACGCGCGAAGCGGGCACTGCGGTTGGTTAATGGTGCGATTCAACCCAACGGGCACGCGCAGCCCCTAGCTCCGAACCTGGCATCGCCCTGACCGGGTCGCTATCGGATACCGCGCCACTGCGAGGCAAGACTCATGAGCAAAAAATCAAACAGGAGACACCGGCAGCAAAAGGACAGGAACCACGTGCCATCGCTGGGGCACAGTGCGGTCCCGGCACAGAATTCCCAAGGCGGAACAAAGCGACGGGCGCTTTGGATCGGTGTGGCGGTTGTGGTGGTAGCTGCGGTGGTGTATGCGGTGAGCGGCAGCGGCGAGCGCAAGGGAGAAATCGCCGCTGGCAGCACTGCAAACTCGATCACTTCAGCGCCCGCGCCGTCATTGCTTTCCGCGATGGCTGGTGGAACTTCTGCCGTCGGTATCTCCGGGCCGAAGATTCTCTTCGCCACGCCCGTGTATGACTTCGGCCAGATCAAGGGCGGCGAGGTCGTCAAATACACGTATGTGTTCACCAACGTCGGCGACCGTATGCTGGAAGTCACCGCCGTGCAGACCTCCTGCGGCTGCACGACTGCGGGCGAGTGGACCCGGCAAGTTGAGCCGGGCATGAGCGGCAGCATCCCCATTCAATTCAACAGCGGCAACTTCAGCGGCCAGGTCGCCAAATCGATCACTGTGACTTGCAATGACACCAATCAGCCTACGGTGGGGCTGCAAATCAAGGGCAACATCTGGAAGCCCATCGACGTGACGCCGCAATTTGCGATGCTGAACGTCACCACTGACGCACCGTCGAACGCGACGACGGTGCGCATCGTGAACAACGAGGAGTCCCCGCTCACGTTGTCCGCGCCGGAAAGCAGCAATCCTGCATTTGCCGCCGAATTGAGAACGAACCAGCCGGGCAAAGAGTTTCAGTTGCTCGTCAAGACCGTGCCACCGCTGCCGGCGGGGAATGTGCAGGGGCAAATCACTTTGAAGACCTCCTCGACGAACATGCCGGTCATCAACGTCACCGCCTTGGCCAACGTGCAGCAAGCAGTGCCGGTCACTCAGCCGGCGACTTCCGGCCCGTCCGTCGTGCCGGCGGTGACCCCTAATCCAAGCCAATAGCCTGCTGACAAACAATTGAACCATGAAACGACTCGAAGTATTTGACCCCGCCATGTGCTGTTCCACCGGCGTGTGCGGGCCGCAAGTGGATCCCGTGCTGGTGCGGTTTGCCGCCGACGTGAAATGGTTGCAGGAACAAGGCGCGGAGGTGCGGCGCTTCAACCTTTCGCAAAGTCCGGCGGCCTTCGTTGAAAACGAGAAGGTCAAGCAAGCCCTCACCGAGAAAGGTGAAGCTGCGTTGCCCTTCCTTCTGGTGGATGGCCGGGTGCTGGCGAGCGGGCATTATCCGGAGCGCGATCAATTGATTGAGGCGCTCGGCGTGAAGAGCGGTGAAAGCAGCCTCTTCAGCCCTGCGGTCGCGGAGTTGGTCGCCATCGGCGCCGCCATCACCGTCAACTGTGAGCCTTGTCTCAAGTATCACTACCGCGAAGCGCAGCGTCTTGGCGTTTCCAAGACGGACATGGCCCGCGCGGTGAAAATGGCCGCCAGCGTAAAGGACTCTCCGCATCAGGCCATCCTCAGGCTCGCAGACAAACTGACGGGAGCCGGTCTCAGCAATCCGGCCGCGGCTTCCGATCCGTGTTGCGGCGACCAAGCGAGCACGGACAAACCAAGCGGTGCCAGCGGTGACGCCCAGTATCCGCCATACCGCAACGAGTTGCGGTGATTAAAGAGAAAACAAACATAAAACATGAGAAACAACGAACAATGAACTCACCGCAAAGAAGAAAAGACTGCGAAGCTTGAGGTGACGATGAACACGAAATCTCTGCCAAAACCCGCTGATTCCTTCAGCGCCTTTCTGGACGCTCCTTCCCGCTTCCTCTTCTTCACCGGCAAGGGCGGCGTGGGAAAAACATCTCTGGCCTGCGCTTCCGCCATCGCCCTGGCCGACCGGGGCCGGCGCGTATTGCTCGTGAGCACCGACCCGGCGTCCAATCTCGATGAGGTTCTGGGCCAGCAGTTGGCCTCGACGCCCACGCAGATTCCCGGCGTGCCGAATCTTTTGGCGTTGAACATTGACCCGGAAGCCGCCGCCCGCGCCTACCGCGAGAAGCTCGTGGGGCCATATCGCGGCAAACTGCCGGAAGCCGTCGTGCGAGGCATGGAGGAACAGCTCTCCGGCGCTTGCACGATGGAGATTGCCGCGTTCGATGAATTTTCCCGGTTGCTCGGCCAACCCGAAGCCACTGCCGAATTCGACCACGTCATCTTCGACACCGCGCCGACCGGGCACACGCTACGACTCATGACGCTGCCCACGGCCTGGACCGGCTTTCTGGACACGAACACCACCGGCAACTCCTGTCTGGGACCGCTGGCGGGGTTGCAGAAGCAGCGAGTGATTTACGAGAACGCCGTCGCGGCCCTGGCGGATGGCCAGCGAACGACTCTTGTGCTGGTGAGCCGCGCGCAGAAGGCCGCACTCGCCGAAGCCGAACGCACCAGCGGCGAACTCGCCGCCATCGGTGTGCGCAACCAACGGCTCATCTTGAACGGGCTTTTCAAGGCGGCCGACTCCGATCCGGTTGCCCTGGCCCTGGAAAGTAGGGGATCGAAAGCGTTGACGGCGGGCGCAACCTTCCTCGCGCGCCTGCCCGTCACCAAAGTGCCGCTGCGCGCGCACAATCTGATTGGCCTCCCGGCGCTGCGGGCGCTGGTGCAGGACGGCAACGGGCTGCTTCCGGCATCTGCCCAAGCTGCCCCAGCACCGTCTCTCCCTCCGCTGGAATCGCTGGCCAGGTTGGTGGATGACTTTGCCCAAGCCGGCCGGGGCGTCATCATGACGATGGGCAAAGGCGGCGTGGGGAAAACGACCGTCGCCGCCGCCATCGCGACCGAACTGGCGCGACGCGGCTTCAAAGTGCATCTCAGCACCACCGACCCGGCGGCGCACGTTGCCGCAGCGGCGGGACACATTGATGGTTTGCACGTCAGCCGGATTGACCCGCAAGCCGAGACACGGGCTTACGTTGAGCAGGTGATGAGCACCACCGGCAAGAGCCTCGACGCCAGTGGACGCGCCTTGCTCGAAGAAGACCTGCGCTCGCCCTGCACCGAGGAAATCGCGGTATTCCGCGCCTTCGCTCGCACCGTGGCTCAGGGCCAGGACGCCTTCGTGGTGCTCGACACGGCGCCCACCGGGCACACGCTGTTGCTGCTGGATGCGACGGAGGCGTATCACCGCGAAATCGCCAAGCGCGCCAGCGACATGCCGGAGGAAGTGCTGAACCTCCTGCCCCGGCTGCGTGACGCCAGCTTCACCCGCGTTCTCGTCGTCACGCTGCCCGAAGCCACGCCGGTTCACGAGGCCGCCATGTTGCAGGACGACTTGCGCCGCGCCCAGATCGAGCCGTTCGCGTGGGTGATCAACCAAAGCTTCGCCGAGAGCGGCTCGCGCGACCCGTTGCTCGTGGCGCGCGGCGCGGACGAGCTGCCCTACATTCGGGAAGTCAGCGGCAAATTCTCCAAGCGAACCGCCATCGTACCCTGGGTCGCCGAGGAACCGGTTGGGCCGGAGAAGTTGCGCCAGCTTTTTCAAACCACAAATCTCAACTGACAAGGAATTGGTATGACCACCTACGTTTACGAAAACATCCCGTCGAAGCCCGGCGAAAAACCGCGCTATTTTGAAATCAAACAGAACATGAACGCCAAACCGCTCACCAAACATCCCGAAACCGGCGAACCGATCCGCCGCGTCGTGCTGGGCGGGTTCGGCATGTTGAGTTCCAAGCCGGCCAGCAATTCCGGTTCGGCGTGCGGTTGCGGCCCCGGCGGTTGCTGTGGCTGAACTGAAACCTCATTCCAGACCGGTTATGAAACAGCCCTTGACCTCTTCAACCACGCCCGCCGCCGTCCAACCCAAGCGGTTGAACTTCTTCGAGCGCTACCTTTCTCTCTGGGTTTTAATTTGCATGGTGGTTGGGGTGGCGCTGGGCAAACTGCTGCCCGGCGCGGTCTCGGGCCTCAGTAAACTTGAGTTCGGCCAGGGCTCGCAGGTTAACGTGCCCATCGCGGTGCTCATCTGGCTGATGATCTTCCCGATGATGCTGAAGATTGACTTCGGGTCGCTGGGCGGCATTGCGAAGAAGCCCAAGGGGTTGCTCATCACCCTGTTTGTGAACTGGCTGGTGAAGCCCTTCAGCATGGCGTTCCTTGCCTGGGTTTTCCTACAACACGTCTTTGCCGCCTGGATTGAACCGGAGATGGCCAGAAATTACACCGCCGGCCTCATCATCCTCGCCGCTGCGCCCTGCACCGCGATGGTTTTCGTGTGGAGCTACCTGACCGACGGCGACCCGGCCTACACGCTGGTGCAGGTGGCGGTGAACGACCTCATCATGCTCGTCGCTTTCGCGCCCATCGTGATGTTCCTCTGCGGCGTGGCCAACGTGGTCGTGCCGTCCAAGGTGCTCATCACGTCGGTCGTGGTGTTCATTGTGATTCCGCTCGCGGCAGGCTGGCTCACACGCGCCCTGCTGCTAAAGTCGCACGGCAAAGATTGGTTTGAGAAGAGTTTCCTGCCGAAATTTCAGCCGGTGACGATCTTCGCGTTGCTGCTGACGCTGGTGTTGATCTTTGCGTTCCAAGCGGAGAACCTGACCACGCGCTGGTTTGCGGTGGTGCTGATTGCGGTGCCGATTCTCATCCAGGTCTATTTCAACTCCAGTCTCACCTACCTCCTGATGCGCAAATTCAAAGTGCCGCACAACGTCGCGTCGCCCGGCGCGCTCATCGGCGCAAGCAACTTCTTCGAGTTGGCGGTAGCAGTAGCCATCACACTCTTCGGTCCAAGCTCGGGCGCGGCGTTGGCGTGTGTGGTCGGCGTGCTGGTGGAAGTGCCCGTAATGCTGTCGGTGTGCAACGTCTGCAATCAGTCGCGTTCGTGGTATCAACGCGCAGTGGGCGCCCCGACCTGACCTGGCCGGGTTGCGCAGGATGTTGGGTCTTTCTTTTCGCCTGTGAAATTTTCGGGCTTAATCCGGCAGCCGTTCATCACCGCGATTCGGGGAAGAACAATTTACGCGAAGACTTGGGCAAAATCCGGGGAGCCTCACTTAGCCATTTAGCTAATAGTGCAAGTATTGAATATGACTGCTGTCGCTCAAGCCGAATACAAAGCGCAGGCCCGAATCATCAAGGCCCTGGCGCATCCCACCCGCCTGTTTATCGTGGACGAATTGTCGCGCGGCGAACGCTGCGTGTGCGAACTCACCGACCTGATCGGCGTGGAGATGCCCACTGTATCGCGTCATCTGAGCGTGCTCAGGAACGTCGGCATCCTGGAGGACGAGAAACGCGGCGCGCAGGTGTTTTACCGGCTGCGCGTGCCCTGTGTGCTGAATTTCTTCAAATGCGTGGAAGCGGTTCAAGCAGGCCGCGGCAGGAAGTGACGGTATGACTTTACGCCATTGCGATCACATCAGAACAACCGGCCCGGCGCAGGAATCGTTGGAGCGGGGCAATCCTGTTTGTCCGATGGCCGCCGCTCCGCGCACGACGATCTGGCGTGCCTATCTGCCATGGGGCATCGCGGGCCTGTTGCTTTGGTGGCTGATCTATCACAGCCTCGCTCCGTTCGCAGTCTGGTTCACATATTCGCTGCTGTCCTTGACGCGCGGTTCGCATTTGGGCGCAACGGTGGAGTTTTTTATTTTTGAATCGCCGAAGGTGCTGATGTTGCTCATGCTAATCGTGTTCGGTGTCGGTATCGTGCGGTCGTTTTTCACACCGGAACGGACACGGCGGATTTTGTCGGGGAAGCGCGAGTTCACAGGCAATGTGCTGGCTGCGCTGCTGGGCATTGTCACGCCGTTCTGTTCCTGCTCGGCAGTGCCGCTGTTCATTGGTTTCGTGACCACCGGCGTACCATTGGGAGCAACATTCTCGTTCCTCGTATCCGCGCCGATGGTGAACGAGGTCGCGCTGGTGCTGCTCTTCGGCTTGTTCGGCTGGAAAGTGGCGGGATTATATCTCATCACCGGACTGGTCATCGCCATCGTTTCCGGCTGGGTGATCGGGCGGCTGCGGATGGAAAAGCATGTCGAGAACTGGGTTTACCAGACGAAGACCGGCGAAACCGGATCGGAAGAGGAACTGGACTGGCCGGCGCGAATTCACTCCGGCTTGGATGCGGTGAAGGACATCGTGGGGCGGGTCTGGCTTTACGTGTTGATCGGCATCGGTGTGGGCGCGGGCATCCACGGTTACGTCCCGGAAAACTTCATGGCTTCGATCATGGGCAAAAGCGCGTGGTGGTCGGTGCCGCTGGCGGTGCTCCTCGGCGTGCCGATGTATTCGAATGCGGCGGGCATTATCCCCATTGTGCAGTCCTTGCTCGGCAAAGGAGCGGCGCTCGGCACGGTGCTGGCGTTCATGATGTCGGTCATTGCGCTGTCGCTACCCGAAGCCATCATCCTCCGCAAAGTGCTCAAGCCCCGGCTCATCGCAACGTTTTTTGGCGTGGTGGCGTTCGGCATCCTGATCGTCGGCTACCTGTTCAACCTCATCATGTGAAAGGCGCATCTGCGATTTCCCAATCAATTTACAAAGAAATACACTATGAAACTCCAAATCCTGGGAACCGGCTGCACCAAGTGCAACGCACTGACGATGGCCACGGAAAAAGCCGCGCAATCGCTCGGCTTGCAATACGAACTCGAAAAAGTCACCGACCTCAACCGCATCATGTCGTTCGGCGTGATGATGACGCCCGCCCTGGTGGTGGACGGCCAGGTGAAGGTCAGCGGCAAAGTGCCGTCGGTGGATGAAATCAAAACCATGCTGGCGTGAAGACGTGATGCGTGAAACGTGAAACTGCCCAAACCATGAAGACCCCCATCAAGATACTCATCGTCGCCGCGCTCGCCGTGACTGTGATCGCAGCCGTTGCTCTCAAAAAGGGCCGGGTGCCTGTTGAATCAAACAACGGCGCTCCACCCACAGCCAATGCGAGCACACCGGCTGAAGGGACTGACGCCAAGTCCACACCCGCTGTTGCCGCCGCGAAATTGCCGCGCCTGCTGGACCTCGGCGCCGGCAAATGCATTCCGTGCAAAATGATGGCGCCCATCCTGGAGGAATTGAAAAAGGAATATGCCGGGCGGATGAACGTCGAGTTCATTGACGTGTGGAAAAATCCCGATGCCGGGAAACAATACGGCATTGAGATGATTCCCACGCAAATCTTCTTCGACGCCAGTGGCAAGGAACTCTTCCGCCACGTCGGCTTCTTCGGCAAGGAAGACATCCTCGCCAAGTGGAAGGAGCTGGGCGTGGACTTGGCGGGCAAATCGAATAATGGCGAGTGATCTCGGTCACGCGCATGAAACCACGAACCCAAATCATTCTGGCCGGCACCCTGCTGATCGCCTTGGTGGCGTTATCATCGGCGAGGCGCGGAGCGCAGACCGACAGCACAAGCCGGAATCGTGGGGCTTGTTGTCCGTTCATGCTCACGCCGGACAGGATGCCGATGTCCTTCTTGACGAACGAAACAACGACCAACGCGCCGAGCCAGCTAGTCATCGCCTATTATTTTCATGGCACTGTCCGTTGCGAGACCTGCCTGAAGATCGAGCAGCAGGCCAAGGCGGTGATCGAGCGGCAGTTCAAGCCGGAACTGGACGCGCAACGGCTGGTATTTTTGCCGCTGAACTACGATCAACCGGAGAACGCGCACTTCCAGCAAGACTATAAACTGCCGTGTCCTTCGCTGGTGCTGGTCCGGCAGAAAGACTGCAAGGATGAAAAGTGGACGCTGCTCGGCGACACCTGGCAACTGGTCCATGACCCGGTGAAGTTCAACAGCTATATCGAAACCGAAGTGAATAAGTTTCTGAGCGGCCAGAAAGGGCCAGAGGCTGACAACGGCAACGTCCCGTCTCCATAATCACGCATCCACGTTCACCATCACGCATCACGTTTCACACACCATGGAACAACTCTTCACCAATCTGAGCCACGCCGTCGAAGGCGCGCCGCTGATTGCGCTGACCGCGGCGTTCGTGTGGGGCATCCTGAGCATCATTCTCAGCCCCTGCCATCTGGCGAGCATCCCGCTCATCGTCGGATTCATCAGCGAGCAAGGCCAGGTGACCACGCGGCGGGCATTCTGGACTTCAACGCTCTTTGCCGTGGGCATTCTCGTCACCATCGCAGCCATCGGCGCCATCACAGCGGCGGCGGGCCGGATGATGGGTGACGTGGGACGCTGGGGAAATTACTTCGTCGCGGCCATCTTCTTCGTCGTGGGCTTGCATCTGCTCGGCGTGATCCCCATGCCTTTCTCCGGGCCGGGGCAGGTCGGCATGAAGCGCAAAGGCTACCTGGCCGCGTTCATCCTTGGACTCGTGTTCGGCGTTGCCCTCGGTCCTTGCACGTTCGCCTACATGGCGCCGATACTGGGCGTCACGTTCAAGCTGGCAGCAACCAACTTCCTTTACGGCGCGCTGCTGTTGCTGGCTTACGGCGTCGGACATTGCTCGGTGATTGTCGCCGCAGGCACTTCGACGGAACTCGTGCAACGCTTCCTGAACTGGAACGAGCAATCCAGAGGCGTGACCATCGTAAAATGCATCTGCGGCGTTCTCGTCATCCTCGGCGGCATTTGGCTGATCTACACCGCACCGTAACCAACCAACTATGAAAAGTATTCTCCTCCGCAAAGTCCTGCCGTGGCTGATTGTGGCCGTGGTCGCGGCCTTTGCCGTCTATCGCGTCAAATTCAGTCCGATGCCGGTAACGGCCCACACCATTGCCACGGGAGAAGTGCGCGGCGAAGTCATGGGCACAGGCACGCTGGAAGCACGTATCAAGACCACCATCAGCCCGCGTATTCAGGAGCGGTTGGCGGAAGTGCTCGTGGATCAGGGCGACGCAGTGAAGTCCGGCCAACTCCTCGCCCGCCTCGATGACGCGGAAACCAGACAGCAAGTTGCCATCGCGGAAGCCACGCTCGCCGCCGCTCGCGCCACGGTCGAGCGCGTGCGTGCCGACGAAGCTCGCGCCCAAGCAGTGCTTCAGCAGACACAATTGGACCACCGCCGTTCAACCGAGTTACTCGCCAGCAAAATCGCCGCACAAGCCGACTTCGACAAAGCCGCCGAAGCGCTGCACGTTGCCGAAGCTGACCTCAAGAGCACGCAGGCTGCAATCGTGGAAGCCGAGAGTCAGGTGTTCACCGCCGAAAAGACTTTGCTCTACCAAAAAGAGCATCTCGCGTTCACCGAAATGCACAGTCCCTACGACGGATTGGTCACGCGCCGGGACCGCGACCCCGGCGGGATTGTCGTGCCGGGCGCGTCCATCTTGCAACTCGTCGCCACGAATGAAATCTGGGTGTCCGCCTGGGTGGACGAAACGGCGATGACGGGCTTGAAAGCAGACCAGCCGGCGCGCGTCGTGTTCCGCTCGGAACCCGCGAAGAATTACGCCGGTGAAGTCGCCCGACTCGGCCGCGAAGCCGACCGCGAAACGCGGGAGTTCGTCGTTGATGTGCGAGTGAAGGAATTGCCGGAGAACTGGACGATTGGCCAGCGCGCGGAGGTGTTCATTGAGACCGGACATAAATCCGGCGTGTTGCTGATGCCCTCGCAATTCATTCGCTGGCGCGAAGGTAAAGCTGGCGTGTTCGTCAACGACCACGGCCGCGCTCGCTGGCGCGGCGTCACCCTGGGCTTGCGCGGAATGCAGAACGTCGAAGTGACGCAAGGGCTTTCCACCGGCGAACAAATCGTCCGGCCAGTCGAAGGCCAGAAGCAACCGCTCACTGACGGTCAACGAATCACCGCGAAATGAACCTCGCCGTCCGTGACATCCGCCACAACGTGGGCCGGTTCGCGCTCACGACCGTGGGCATCGGCCTGCTGCTGATGATTGTCATGGGCATGGGCGGAATCTATCGCGGCCTTATCTATGAAGCGACGCTGCTCGTGGATCAGGTCGGCGCTGACTTGTGGGTGGTGCAAGGCAGCACGCGCGGACCGTTCGCCGAAGTCTCCCGCATTCCCGCCAACCTCGAAGACCGAGTGCGCGCCGTGCCGGGCGTGGCCGGCGCGCGGCGCTTCGTCTCGCATACGATTCAACGCGAGCATCGCGGCCAACCGTTGCGCATGGTGGTGCAAGGACTCTCATGGCCCGAGGACAAAGGCGATTGGGTGCAGTTGATTGCCGGGCACCCGTTGCGTCAGGCACACTACGAAATGATTGCCGACCGCTCGCTCGGATTGCCGCTCGGCGAGAAACTCAAGCTGGGCAAGGACGTTTACGAAGTAGTCGGTCTGACGAAAGGCATGGTGGGGACGGGTGGCGACGGCTTGTGTTTTTTTACGGTGAGCGACGCGGAGGCCATTCAATTCGACGTGCCGGGCGAAGCCACGCGGCTCGAACGCGCCGCGCGCTTTGCCCGCCTCGAAAACCTGGACCTTGGCCGGGTGACACCGCTTTTGTCCGAGCGAGTCGTCGGCCCGGCCAGCGAGTTGCCCGCGCTCGCGCCGCCGCAAGTCAGCGCCGTGTTGGTGACACTACGGGACGGCGCGGACCCGGTCAGCGTGACTTCGACACTGGCGACGTGGCCCGACGTGACGGTCTATTCCACGCAACAGCAGAAAGACCTCTTACTCTCCGGCATGGTGGACAAGTCGAAACGGCAACTTGGCCTGTTCCGCGCACTGCTCATCATCATTTCCACGATCATCATGGCGCTGATTCTCTACACGCTCACGCTCGACAAGATTCATGACATAGCCCTGCTGAAACTCATCGGCGCGCGCAACGGAGTCATCATCGGATTGATTCTCCAGCAGGCGTTGCTCATGGGCACGCTCGGCTACGGCCTCGCGTGGTGGTTGGGGCAATTCGCCTTTCCGCGCTTCCCGCGCCTCGTGGTTATTGAGACGCCCGACTTGCTGATGCTCGGTGGCATCGTGTTGGCGATTTCCGTGCTGGCCAGCCTGCTCGGCATCTGGAAGGCGATGAGCGTCGAACCGAACAAGGTTTTGTCGTGATGAATCCGAACGATTCCAGCACGCCTGCCATCGTGGCCGAGAACCTCACCAAGGTCTATGGCAGCGGCAATACCGAAGTCGTGGCCATGCGCGACGTCTCGCTACGCGTGGCGCGCGGCGAAGTCATCGCGCTGCTTGGCCCGAGCGGCGCAGGCAAGTCCACGCTGCTCACGGCCATTGGTCTCATCAATCCGCCCACGTCGGGGCGCATTCACATCGGCGGTGAGTTGGTCATGGACGCTGACCAGGCCAAGGTGGACCTGCGTGGATTCCGCCGCCGTCATCTCGGCTTCGTTTTCCAAAAGGCGAACCTGATTCCGTTCCTCAGCGCCATCGAGAATGTGCAAGTGGCGCTGGAGATCAACGACACTTCACCCCGCGCTGCGCACAAGCGCGCGATGGAACTGCTCGATTACCTTGGCGTTGCCGACCGCGCCAACAACCTCCCCGACGCCCTTTCCGGCGGCCAGCAGCAACGCGTCGCCGTGGCCCGCGCGCTGGCCAACGAGCCGAGCCTGATTTTGGCCGACGAACCCACCGCCGCGCTCGACAGCCATCGCGGAAGGCAGGTGATGGAGTTATTCGCCAAAGTCGCGCACGAACGCGGCGCGGCTGTCCTCGTCGTCACCCACGACCAGCGCTCGCTGGACGTTTTCGACCGGACAGTGCAGATGGAAGACGGTCAACTGAAACCCGAAGGACACGAAAAAGCATGAACCAATCCGCTGCTCCAATTACCAAGCGAAGGCTGGCTTTCTTTGAATGTTACCTGACGCTCTGGGTTTTCCTGTGCCTGGTCGGCGGCATTCTGCTCGGCAAACTCGCGCCGGCATTCACCGCTTCCTTGAGCAAACTGGAATTTGGCCATGACTCACACGTCAACGTCGCCATCGCCGTGCTCATCTGGCTGATGATTTATCCGATGATGCTCAAGGTGGATTTCACCGCGCTGGGCGGCATCGCGCGCAAACCCAAAGGCCTCGCGGTGACGGAGGAGGATGGGCGATGTTGGGCGTTGGTTGTTCGATGTTATTTGAACATCTCATCCGTTTTCAACGCGTGACCAGCCAGAAATTCCGCCGCGCTCATCCGGCGTCCGCCTTCGCGCTGTAATTCCAGAATCCGCAACGCCTTTTCGCCACAGCCAACGACAATGCCGGTTTTGTCTGCCGATAAAATCTCCCCTCCTCCACCGGACTTTTCAACCACTTCCGCCTTCCAAATTTTGATCATCTTGGAGGGAAGCGCTTCGTCGCTTCCCTGACTTTTTGCAAATGAAGGCACTGACGAAGCAGTGCCCTCCATCGCTTTTGGCAAAAACGTGAACGCGCCGGGCCAGGGCGTGAAGGCGCGCAGACGGTTCCAAATAGTCCGCGCCGGCCGGTTCCAATCAATCCGGCCGTCTTCCTTTTTGATTTTTGCCGCGTGGCTCGCGCCTTCGGCGGGTTGCGGCACCGGCTGGATTTTTCCGGCAACATAATCCGGAATGGTCTGGACGAGCAGTTCCGCGCCGAGTTGTGCGAGCCGGTTGTGCAGCGTGGCCGAGTCGTCTTCGGGACGAATGGGCGTGCGGCGTTGCGAAACGATTGGGCCGGTGTCCAGACCCGCGTCCATTTTCATGATGGTGACGCCGGTCTCGGTGTCGCCGTTGGCAATGGCCCATTGAATCGGCGCCGCGCCGCGATATTTGGGCAGCAGCGAAGTGTGCACGTTCAAACAGCCGTGGCGCGGCAAATCCAGGATCGCCGGCGGCAAAATCTGTCCATAGGCCACCACAACGATGAGGTCGGGCTGTAAAGCGCGGAGTTCAGTAATGAATTGTTCATCGCGGGCGCGTTCGGGTTGCAACACGGGCAGACCAAGCCGTAGCGCGAGCGATTTGACGGGTAACGGTTGCGGTTTGAGCTCCCGGCCTTTGGGCCGGTCGGGCTGCGTGACGACGGCGGCGACGTGGAATTTTTCATCGGCTGCCAGCGCGGCGAGGCTGGCACAGGACAGTTCCGCCGTGCCCATGAAGATGATTCGCAACGCCGTCATGCGGACAGCGAAAGGGAAATTGTGCTCAGGCGAAAGGAAAAACTGTAGCGGCACGCTTCCAGCGTACCGGTGATGGCGGCTTCCAGCCGCCAAGTTGGGTGCGGATGCCGGTCATGCCCCGGGTTCTACGAGGCTGACTCCTGGGAGCGCCGGTGTCCACCCTCTGCAGTGCTGCTACGGAGGACGGGTCTCACCGGCGTGTTTGCTGAGGGACTGGCCGGCGGGACGCCAGTCGTCGCTCCGTTATGCCCCGGCAAGCCGGCGCTCCCGGGGAAAGGAGTCGCGCGATCAATGTTTGACGGCAATGCGCAAAATGTCGGCGAGGACCTTGGCCGGCGTCTGGTCCGCGTTAATTTCATGCACGAGGCGCTTGCCGTAAAACTTGAGGACGGGCTTGGTTTCCTTCTCGTAAGTCTTGAGCCGCTGGCGGATGACGTCGAGATTCGCATCGTCGAGGCGGTTTTCCTTGATGGCGCGGTGCTGAATGCGGGCAACGAGATTCTCCGGATTGACCGAGCGCAGATAATAAACGCCGGCCACATCGAGCGAGTCACTCAACATCCCGGCCTGCTCCACGTTGCGTGGGATGCCGTCGAGCACCAGCGTGTCCTCATCGGGATGAAACCGTCCGGCGGCAATGGTCTGGCCGATGGATTCGCGCCAGAGGGCGACGGTGGTTTCATCCGGCACCAGTTCGCCCCGGCTGGAGTAGGCGACAAAAATCCTGCCCAGTTCACTGTCGGTCCGGAGGCTGCGGAAAACGTCGCCGCACGCGCAATGAAAGAAATGCGGAATGGCTCCGAAGATTTTGCCCTGGGTGCCCTTGCCCGAGCCGGGTGCGCCGAACAGAAGCAGGCTGCGGTATTTCACGCACTCTTGGATTTGAGTTGAACTTCCACGATTTCGGCGAAGAGCACCATGACTTCCTGTTTTGCCGCACCTTGGGCGACCTCCACATGCATTTCATTGGTGGCGATGCGCGTGATGCGCTCGACAACGAATAGCGCGCGCCCCGTTTTCACGGTCAGCATCAGGTTCTTTTCGGATTCGCGCCGGATCATGCTGAAGAAACCGGAAAACTTCGTCTCAAAAAAACGGCGGTTAAACGTGAATTGTCCGCGCTGAAAAATCTGCGGCGCGCCGGGCTCAGCGGCCGGCGCCGCCGACGATTTCCCCTGCCATGAAGCCTCAACGATGTGAATTCCAGCCGCCACGGGCTGGGCGGCGTCCGGCACGGTAAAAGTGTGCGGCGCGGCTCCGGGTGGCGTTGCGACCGGCTCGGGGGCTGCAACGCGCACGGGCATCGCGAGAAAAATAATCGGTCCCAAAATCGGCAGCACCACCGCCACGCCCATTACCAGCGCAATCGGCCGCGACCGCATCACGGCAATCTCATAACCCGCGAAAATGTTCGCCGCGTAAATCAGCAGCAGCACGACCAGCCCGACGGACGACGAAAACAGGGCGCCGAACAGGGATTGTTTCGGCGGCAATTCCAGGCGCGACACTTCCTGGACTTTTATGTCTCCTTTTTTCGTCCGTGCTGGCGGCGGGGTTTCAATGAACGGCTCGGCCAGCGGCCTGATCTTTGGATTTTTCTCCAGTTGCTTCAGCGCGTCCTGGGAAAATTTCGTCCACGGCACGCGGGGGGAGTATTTGTCCACGTTCAGGCGGAAAACGACGCCGTTGTCGTTATACGAAATCACGTCGCCGGTCACCGACGTGCCGTCGGTCAAAGAAAACGTGTCCGCGCCAACGGCGACAAACAATCCGCAAAGCCAGAGACCAAAAATTGTCCAAACGATTCTGCGCACGGGGGATTTTTAACAAAGGCCGGGGCGCCACGAAAGAAAATTCAGCGCGCGTTGCCGAGTTCGCCAATCAAATCCTCCACGACCCAGTTTGCGCGGCTCGCTTGCAGCGCGTCCGCCGCCGCGCCGTGCTGCCAGACGGCAAAACGAATCAATTTGCCGACGTCGGCTTGCAACGGCCGCTGCGCGAACAAACCCGCGAGGTAACCCGCCAGCACGTCGCCACTGCCGCCCTGCGCCAGATGCGGATTGCCGGACGAATTCACAAAAATTTCGTCTTCGCTCCGGCCCACGAGCGTCTGGTGTCCTTTCAACGCGACCCAGCAATTGCCAAACCGCCGCGAGATTTCGCGCAACGCCTGCGGACGGTTCAACTGGACCTGCTGTGTGGTCGTGTTCAGCAACCGCGCCGCCTCGCCGGGATGAGGGGTGATGATGCGGATGGCATTTCTGGCCGAAGCCCCCATGGGCAGCCAGTCCAGGGTGCTGGCGTCCACGACCACCGGCAAAAGCGAGTCACGCCAAATCCGCCGCGTGATCGTCGGGGACATGACATCAGCCAAACCGGGCGCTGCCAGCCCGGGACCCACCAGAACGGCACTCACCGTATCGAGCAGTCTAAAGTCAGGCGTCCACAAATTCACCATCACCGCCTGCAATTGCGCCGCCACCATATGATAGACGGATTCCTGGGTGAAAAGAGTAATCAAGCCGGGCTGGGCGCGTTGCGCGGCGCGCGCGGCCAAAACCGCCGCGCCGTGAAAGCCAAAACTGCCCGCAATAATTCCCAAATGCCCGAACATGCCCTTGTGACCGGCCGCGGAACGGCGCGGGGGGAAATTCTGAAAATCGTCCGGCAACGTCCAATTCAACTCACTCGTATGCGGACACGGAATCAGGCCGACGTCGTCCGCGACTTCGAGCCGGCCGACAAACGGCCACGCGTTGTGCGCGAGCAAACCGGTTTTCGGCGCGCCGATGGCCAACGTGACCGCCGCTTCAATCGCCACGCCGGGCGATGCGGGGTCGCCGGTGTCGGCATTCAAGCCGGATGGCACGTCCACCGCCAAAACGGGAATTCCCGACTCGTTGACGGCCATGATGATTTTTTTCCAGTCGTCGGTCAGCGGCCGGTCAAGCCCGATGCCGAACAAGCCGTCAATGACCAACGCCGGTTTTTGCAACAGCACCCGCTCGAGTTCCGGCAGGTCGTTTTCGGGCGCGGCGATGTCGAGGGTTTCGACGCGGCGATCGGTCAAAAATTCCCGCGTGGCGCGGGCGTCATCGCCGTTGTGGCCCTTGCCGGCCAGAATCAAGATGGCGCCGCCGGGCCGCGTGAGTTGCATCGCCCGTTGCGCGATTTTCCGGCCAACGCGATGGATGACTTCGGCCTCGGTCTGGCCGGTTTCCCACGTGGCCCGTTCCCATTCACGCATTTGCGCGATGCTGATTACCGGAAGTGACATTGCCGCAGGCTACACATTTGTTGCAAGGGCAAAAGCAGAATTGCATTGTCACCGGGCGCACTTGACACCACCACCACCGATGGTAGGGCAAACCTGCCGGTTTGCCTCAATCTCACCGCCAGCAAGCGCAGCGATGCTGGCGGAACCATGGGGATATACGCACGCGAGAACATCGCTCCGCTCGTTCTGGTGGAAGTTTGGGCGGCGCAGCAGCGCCCGCCCTACCTTGGTGGTGTCAGGCGTCCATTGTCACCCAATTGTCACAAGGTTGTCACCCAACCGAAATTGTGTGACGATGGCGCGCGTGATATGCAACCAAGGGTGAAGCCGCGAATTTTAGTGGTGGATGATGAACCGGAAGCGGTTGAACTCGTGGAGTTCAACCTCCGGCAGGCCGGCTATGCGGTGAGCACGGCGGCGGACGGCGCGGAGGCGCTGAAAAAGGCGCGGTCGCAAACGCCGGATTTGATCGTGCTCGACGTGATGCTGCCGGAAATGGACGGCTTCGAGATTTGCAAGACGCTGCGGCTCGACCCGGCCACCGCCAGGGTCCCCATCATCATGCTCACGGCCAAGGCCGCGGAGATTGACCGGGTGCTCGGCCTGGAACTGGGCGCGGATGATTACCTGACCAAGCCGTTCAGTCCGCGCGAACTTCTGCTCCGCATCAAAAAAATCCTTTCGCGGGGCGAGGCCGGGGAAAAACCGCGCGATCAGATGCGGTTCGGCGATTTGCTGATTGACGTGCCGCGGCATCTGGCAAGCTGGAAAGGCAGGGCGTTTGAATTGACGGCGACCGAGTTCAAGCTGCTCACCACCCTCGCGCAACGCGCCGGTCGCGTCCAGTCCCGAGACGCTTTGCTTCGGGACGTGTGGGAATACGACAGCCTCATTGATACGCGCACGGTGGACACGCACATGCGCCGCCTCCGCGAAAAACTCGGTCCCGCAGCAAAGCATCTGGACACCGTCCGCGGCGTCGGCTACCGGTTTGTGGAGTGAACGAAAGTTGGGAACATTGAACATCGAACATCGAACGCCGAATGATTTGCCAGGCCTGACCGTTCGATGTTGGACGTTGGATGTTCGATGTTCGATGTTCAAGCTTCTCCCCGGCCGACTGGCAAATACACAAGCCGCACCCAATCTATGTGGCCATTCCTGACCATTCTTGCTCTTGCCACCGTCGTGGGAATTCATTTCTGGTGGCGGCATAAATTTCTCCGCCAACGGCGGCAGACGCAGGCCGAGATGGAGGAGCTTCAACGGCGGCAGCAGCAAACGACGACTGACGCCAAGGCGCAGCAACAGGTCCTGTTCAACAGCATGTTGGAGGGTTTGCTTTTGCTCGACCGCAACCGCCGGATTTACCTCGCCAATCGCGCGTTCAAAAATCTTTTCGGCCTGAAAACCGAGCTGCGCGGCAAAACCGTCATGGAAGCCCTGCGCGTGCATGAACTCGCCGCGCTGGTCGAGCGGGTCGAAAGCGACGGACAGGTTTTCGATTACGAACTGAAGCTGCAGGAGTTGAGCGAGCGCTGGCTGCAGGTCAACGCCGCCGCCATTTCCAATTCCGCCGGCGAACGCGAAGGCACGATTCTCGTCTTTCACGATTTGACACGGCTCAAACAACTGGAGCGCACGCGCGAGGAATTCGTCGCCAATGTCAGCCACGAATTGCGCACGCCGCTCTCGCTCATTAAAGGGTACGTCGAAACACTGCTCGACGGCGCGCGCGACAACCCCGAAGTCGCCGGGCGCTTTCTCAAAATCATCGAGCGCAACGCCAGCCGGCTCGATTTGCTCATCCAGGATTTGCTCACCATTTCCGCACTGGAATCCGGGCAGATTACATTGAATTTGCAGCCCGTCCCGCTGCGTCCGCTCGCTGAAAAAGTGCTGGCCGACCTGAAAACGCGCACCGACGCCAAAGGCGTGAAACTCGTCAACGATTTGCCCGAACTCACCGCGATGGCGGACGCGAACCGGCTCGAACAGGTCCTCGCCAACCTCGTGGACAACGCCATCAAATACGGCCGCGCGGAAGGCACGATCACGGTGGGCGGGTGCAAGGACGATGCGGATAAGATTGAAATTTTTGTGCAGGACGACGGGCCGGGCATTCCGTCCGAAGCGCTCGACCGCATATTCGAACGGTTTTATCGGGTGGACAAGGCGCGCTCGCGCGAGCAGGGCGGGACGGGTCTGGGTTTGTCCATCGTCAAACACATCGTGCAAAACCACGGCGGCAAAGTCTGGGTGAAAAGCGAGTTGGGCAAGGGCGCGACGTTTTTCTTCACGCTGCCACCGGGAGAGAAATAAACTTGGTCGGCAGGCGCGCCGGTTTTATAGTCGGGCATGGTTCACGTTGGCATCGGCTACGACGTTCACGCGCTGGTCGCGGGACGCAAACTCATCCTTGGCGGCGTCGAGATTCCGCACACCAAGGGCCTGGACGGCCATTCGGACGCGGACGCGCTCATGCACGCGATTTGCGACGCCGTTCTTGGCGCGCTCGGCGAGGAGGACATCGGCCATTTTTTCCCGAACACCGACCCGCGCTGGAAGGGCGCGCCCAGCAAGATGTTCCTTGAAGAAGCCGCCAGGCAGGTTGCGAAGCGCAAAGGCAAAATCGTGAACGTGGACGCGACCGTCATCGCGCAGGAGCCCAAAATTTATCCGCACATTGCCGAAATGAAGAAGCGCATTGCCGCCGCGCTCGGGGTTTCCGAAAAACAAATCGGCGTGAAAGCCACGACGAACGAAAAGATGGGGTTCGTCGGGCGGGAGGAAGGCATCGCCGCGATGGCGGTCGCCAGCATCAATTTGCCGGAATAAATTTGCAAGGTAGGGCCGCGTTGCCGCGCGGCCCCAATTTTGGGACGAGCAGCAGTTCGTCTCTACCAAAAAAATGCCCAAAGCTGAAATCAGTTGGAAACGGGTGACCGACGCCGGCGTGAAGCTGCAGGTTAATGCCCAGCGCGTGAGCCGCGAGTGGCGGTTCTTCCAACGCGAAAAGCGTTTTGATCAATGGCAACCCGTGCCGGAACCGCCATTGGAAGATTGGCTGGAATTGCTCGACGCGGTGCAACGGCTCATCACGCGCCGCCGTTTGCAGCCGGAACACGAGGAGCGTCTTCGCCGCCGGATCCGCGAACGGTTTCCCGAGGCGAAAATTTAGTGCGCATGTGGCTGGACAAACCGGGGCGATTTGGATTAAAGGTACATCATGTACATACCTTTTCGGCTGGCAATGGCATTGTCTCTCGGCGCAATCCTGACCGGAGGTTGCGTCCCGGAGAAGGGCCAAACGGATGCCGGTGAAAAAACGACCGGCCTTTTCCAAAACTGGCCGGCCAATTGCGACCCCCAGGCCGTCGGCGAAAAAGTCTGCGCGAACTTTCTACCGCGCAAAATTTACTGCAACACTGACGGCTACATCGTTTATCCCGAAGTCTGCGCGGCGTTCGGCGCGCTGCGGTTCGCGGATGTGGCGGGCGACAAAGCGCTGGAACAAAAACTCATTGACCGTTACGCGATGATTTTGACACCGGAAGGCGGCAAAGTGGTTTCGACCGAACGCCACGTTGATTTTCACGTCTTCGGAGTTTTACCGCTGGAAATTTATCTGCTCAACGGCGACAAACGTTACCGCGATTTCGGCATTCACATGGCCGATGACCAGTGGGAAAATCCACGCCCCGACGGCCTCGCACAGGAAACGCGCTGGTGGGTGGACGACTGTTTCATGATCGGCAGTTTGCAGATTCAGGCGTATCGCGCGACGCACGATCCGAAATACGCCGACCGCCTCGCGACCGAACTCGCCGCGTATTTGGACAAATTGCAGCAGCCGAATGGACTCTTTTTTCACGCTGACGTAAGCCCGCATTACTGGGGGCGCGGCAACGGCTGGTTCGCCGCCGCGCTCGCGGAAGTGTTGAGTTCGCTCCCGCCCGACCATCCGAAATACGCGCGGCTGATGGATGGCTACAAAAAAATGATGGCCGCGCTGAAAATGTATCAAGCGCCGTCCGGTTTGTGGCGACAACTCGTGAACAACCCGCAGGCGTGGGACGAAACTTCCTGCACGGGCATGTTCACCTACGCGATGATTGTGGGCGTGAAACACGGCTGGCTCGACGCGAGCTACGGTGACGTGGCGCGGCGCGGCTGGATTGGCCTGTGCGGAAAAATTGACGCGGATGGAAACGTCCGCGACGTTTGCGTCGGCACGAATCAGAAGGATGATGTGAATTGGTATTTGAACCGTCCGCGTGCCGTCGGCGACTTGCACGGCCAGGCGCCCGTGTTGTGGTGCGCCTGGGCGCTGGCGCAAAAATGAACGGCCGCCGCCCCAAACGAACGACCCGTGCGCCCGCCGGATCCGCGAGCGCTTTCCCGAAGCAAAAATTTAGTGCGAGTGGGGCCTGGCGTATTCGACCATGCCGGTAATATCAACCACCACAACCGGTTCGTTGCCGACAACCCAGGCGTCGTGACCCGGCGGGAGCAGTGAAACTTCACCCGGCCCGAACTCCGCCTGGCTGCCGTCGTCCATCAAAACGGCAATCCGTCCAGAGACGTGATATTGCAGGTGTGGCGCTTCGCAACTTTTGGTTTTCATCAACGCCTTGAGCGACGTTGACCATTTCCAGCCCGGCTGGAGTGTGGCGCGACCAAACGTGACCCCGCCGAGCGTGATGAGTTCGAGTTTGCCCTGGTCGAAGGTGCGGAGTTCATCGGGTTTCGACAGGTTTTTGCTTTGCATTTTGGCCATAATTTCCTCTCATTTTGTTCTTTAGCTGAACTGGTCAAACGTAAGCCGGTAAGGTTGATTGGCAAGCACTTTCCCGAAGTGGAAATTGAACTGCGCCGGAAAATCATGGTTGTTTCCCAAGCGCCGGCCTCAAAATGGCACGTTACAATCCCGCAATCACTGCACCCAAACCAAAACAAATCGCACCAAAGACACGATTCCCAAGAACAGGCCAACTACAATCACTGAACCAAAAGCGTCAAATTCGGCCTTCAATGCATGATTTATGGGGGCTACTGTGTTGATCAAATAATAAACGCCGCTTCGATTTATTTTGACCGCATCTATTCTCATACCCTCCCCCCCCTCAAGCATGAATCAGGCTGGAATTTTGAGAAAGTTGCAACTCGGCTGGTGACAAAAGTTTACGGAGACTGAGATTTATTTTCTCCTGACAAAACAACCCTGTCCCCTTACATTTCACGCGGATGGCCAAACCGCCTTTGATTCTTGTTTCGCCGAGCATTGAAAAACGGGGTGTCGAATTTCATGACCTTTCCGTCAGCCTTTCGGTCAAATACGAAAATGCCGTGCTCCAGGCCGGTGGCATCCCCGTCACCACGCCAACGACGACTGACCGGCAAATGCTCGCTGAAATTGTCCGCCGCACGGATGGTGTGTTGTTGACCGGCGGTGACGACATCAATCCCGACCTTTACGACAAAAACCTTTCGCGGGCCGTCCGCAAAGCCGTCGGCCTGACACCCGATGGCGGCGGGCGTGATTTGCGCGAACTGGTTTTAATTGACGAAATTTTTCGCCAGCACAAACCGCTTCTGGCAATTTGTCGCGGGCATCAATTGTTGAACATCGCGCTCGGCGGCCGGTTAATTGCGGACATTCGCCGCCAGATGCCCGGCGCGCTGAACCATTGGCGCATGGACAAAGCGGGTGAATTAGTGCATGAAGTGCCATTGACATCGGGTTCGTTACTGGCCAAGATAGTGGGGAAGCGGATTTTGGGTGTGAACAGTTCGCATCATCAGGCCGTCTTGAAACCGGCGGAACCATTGATGGCTGTGGCGCGAACGCGTGATGGAATAGTTGAAGCGATGGAATTGAAACCGGACGCGGCGCGGGCAATGCCGTTTTTGTTGAGTGTGCAATTTCATCCCGAACGATTGACCGAACGATATGCTGAACACCGGGCGATTTTTCGCCGGTTTGTCGAAGCGTGCAGGCGGAGACGTTAAACATGAAAGCCAAAATTCTCATCGTGGACGACGAGGCGGATTTGCGGAATTTACTCACCTCGGTGCTCGAAGATCATTACGAAGTCGCCCAGGCCAGCAACGGCGCGGCGGTGCAGAAGGCCTTTGCCCAGCCCGCGCCCGACGTGGTGCTGCTCGACGTGAAATTGCCGGATGCTGACGGCCTGGAATTACTGCCGCAAATCAAAAGGCGCTGGCCCGACACCGAGGTCATCGTGCTCACCGGACACGGCACCATCAGCATGGCCGTCGAAGCCGGACGCGGCGGCGCTTATAACTTTCTCGCCAAGCCGTTTGAAAACGAAAAGCTGCTGGCCGACGTCAAGTGCGCCGTCGAACGCAATGAGCAAAACCAGGAAAACAGCGCGCTCCGGCGCGCGCTGGAAACGATGAGCGGCACGGCGTCGCCGATTTTCCGCAGCGCGGCCATGCAGGATGTCGTGCGCACCATTGAACGCATTGCCCCCAGCGACGTCACCGTGCTCATCACCGGCGAGAGCGGCACCGGCAAGGAAGTCATCTCCGACCTCCTTCACGCGCTCAGTCCGCGCAGCAAAAACAAAATCATCAAAATCAATTGCGCCGCCCTGCCCCGCGAATTGATCGAAAGTGAATTGTTCGGTTCGGTCAAAGGCGCGTTCACCGGCGCGCACACCGACCGCGAAGGGCTTTTCCGGCAGGCTGAAGGCGGCACGCTGCTGCTCGATGAAATCTCCGAGATGCCCATTGACACGCAAAGCAAGCTGCTGCGCGTCCTGCAGGACCAGGAAGTCCGTCCGGTCGGCGGCAAGGTCAGCTATAAGACCAACTGCCGCGTCATCGCCTCCACCAACCGCAAGCCGGAAGACGCCCTCAAAGACGGCAAATTGCGCGAGGACCTTTATTACCGCATCAGCGCCATTTCGGTTCACCTGCCGCCGCTGCGCGAACGCCGCGAAGACATCATGCCGCTGGCGAATTCATTTTTGAAACGGTTCGCCGCGCAAGCCAGTCGCGTCATTTCGGGCTTCACGCCGGCAGCGATTGAGCGGCTCACCGCCTTTGACTGGCCGGGCAACGTTCGCCAATTGCAAAATGAAGTCCAGCGTGCCGTCCTCTTGAACGAAGGCAACGAAGTGGACGCTGTTGATCTTTCCATCACCAACGCCAAAAGCGGATCGGCCGACGGCCACGACACGAGTTTCACCCTGCTCGAAGGTGTTGAACGCAACGCCATCATCCAGACCCTCAAGGAAACCGGCGGGAACAAGCTCGAAACCGCCAAACGCCTCGGCATCGGCCGCCAGACCCTCTACAACAAAATCAAGGCGTACGGGATTGAAGTGTAAATCTCAAACGAGATAGGCTGCAAACGATGCGCCTGCTCATTGTTAGACGGCGTTGAGCGTATGGACACAACACTAGTGTAGTGTCTCATTAATAACTGGTGTTATATGTGATCTGTGGTATTTTTCCTTCATGCCACGTCATGCGCCGCCTGTGAATTTGACTGAAACG
>Ga0208079_1000024_pt1 | contig 89471 bp, 70 predicted proteins | sample NGESurdeep092012_5_FD_184474 | JGI IMG/M metagenome (GOLD analysis project Ga0208079, IMG submission 184474) | Arctic peat soil microbial communities from Barrow, Alaska - NGEE Surface sample 210-2 deep-092012 (SPAdes) | ecosystem: Environmental > Terrestrial > Soil > Wetlands > Peat ... | reverse complement strand
CCCAGAATACTAGCCATAAAGTCTAGGTTCGGTGCGATTGGGCTAATACTAGAGAAGCCGTCGATGGTTGAGATTCGGTTCTCTAAGAAAGGCGCCCCATACTTTTTTGCTTGGTCCGGGAAGTGAAAGCAGAACCATTGGCTAGCACTCTTGATTTTGGTAATGTGCTGTCCAAACTGATCGACTGTCTGGTTAGTCAGTTCGAGTTGGCTGAATATTGTCTGTTCCATTCTAATAATTGTTCGTCTGTTAATTGGTTGGGGTTGGTCGGTGATATTGGACGAAGGAATAAGAGCCGCCATTCCGATTCCTGCCACTTAGTTCTGGCCAGTTCAAGTTCATCCAGGCGCTTGAGATAGGGGTTGGGTTCTAGTTGATTCATTTCAATGTTGGTTAGTTAGAGATACGTTGCTCTAGTATTGTTCGGCATCCTTAACAAATGCCTGTTGATTGTTCTTATATCTAGCACCAGTTCAATGCCTCTTCTAAACCAGCCCCATTCCTTCCACAATGCCCTACAGCACGACTTTGAACTGGGATTGGCCCTGTTTTACCCTATTCAACTCATCGACCAGCCAGGAACAGTGTAGGCAGCAATCCAGCACTAGACAGAGATGGTTGGGGAAAAGGAGGTCATTCATGTTTGTTAGAGAAAGTCTTTACCTTATACATCTGTTTTGACTTCTTTGATTATTAAGGATAGTATTTGGCCCTGCACTTCTCCCTTAATTCATCGAGCTTTTGTTGCTTCTTAAGGTAACGGTTGTACTGGTCTAGCTCTCGTCGTTTCCCCTCGCAATACTGTTCAAATTGCAGATCGAACTTAACCTTGTCTGAAATGCTTGGCTCACACAACTGCCTTATCTCTCTCTTACTTACACCTAGCATCCTAAGACCAAGCTCCTTTTCTTGTTGGACTGGAATGTAATTGATGTTGGGGAGACTGAGATAATACCGGAGAAGTGATTGTTTAGCCTCTTCTGAACAGTTGAAGCGAGGTTGATCTTGGGCTTGGTCTTGGTCTGGGTCTTGGCCTGGTTGTGATTCTGGTTGCTGATTCATATATTTAATCTAGGTTTACTAAGGATATTGGATTCTGGTAATTGGTCTGATTATCTTTAGTATTGGGTGATTGATTAGTTTGCATTCAGGTAGCTAAGTAATTGAATGTAGGCGAACCGGAAGTGCCTGCTGTAATGATGCTACTAAATCAGCGTCATTGATTACTTGTGCTGGCTTAACCAACGCAGCATTAACATTATTACCCTGACGCTCACCATCATTGCCGAAGGTTTTGATAGAAAGCGTTGGTGAATTAGATTTGTGTTCTGAATCTTCTTTTGACGTTGATTCGGTGTGTGTGTGTTTGAAGCAACGAGCCGTGTCGAAGACCGGCTCGTTCCTCTTTAAACAGACATCTTCCAAACAGAGATCTTTCAAACAGTAATCTATTAACATGGTATAGTCGTTCGGATTTGACACACTCATATTCGGATCTGAACCAGTCTTATTCGGAATTGAGCTGGGCAAATGTTGTATTTGGGTTTGAGCTGGTAAAATTTTACTTTCCCCTTTATTCACGGGCACATCCTCCAAAACTGCCCTGTTCGTGGTTGGGCCGGCTAAATAGTCTTCCAGATCCTCAAATACGGCAAAACTATATTCAGTGGCTAGACTAGTATCGGGAGTTCTTCTATAAAGCAACACTCCCTCATCTTCCGCCAACCTCTTCAATGCTCTCTGAATTGTGGAGCGGCTGAAGGGCAGGATTGTGGATAGTTTAGCCGGTGATAGTGGATGACAGCGATAATTTGGGTTTTCCTTTCTTCCCTTTGTAATCCAGTAAGCCAGGTTGTTCAGTATTACAGCTGCGGCCACTCCATAACACTCCGCATCAATAACCCTGAAATACAAAAGCTTAGTATTGAGTAGTTTGGCTGTGCTCTCATTCCTAAAAGCATACCAGTTCGTCCGGTCACCTTTTCTTTGATTATAATGCCCCACTACTAAAGGGCCATTCTTGTTAGTTAAACATTTGATCGCCTCGTAAATAGCGGACCGGCACAAATATGGGTAGTGTTCAGTCAGTGCATCAAACGAATCATAAAACCAGAGCCTTCCATCCCTCTCATTCCGGCTGTTCTCGATCCTGTTGCCGATATAGCCCAGAACAATAGCTGCGTTAACTCCGTATAGTTTAGCAATCTTACGGGAAAAGCTGTGGACTTGGCCTTCATTAAATAAATTGTGTTTCATAGAGTTATTATCCTTAGTATTGATTGACCACTTCTCCTAACCTGCATTCCTGGCAGAGTAAATGGTCTGTGTTGTTATCTGATTGTCGGCGCTACAGTCTCAGGTTTCTTCTCCTCCAACCTTAATGAGCTGGCCGGGAATACGTTGTCTATTAATACAAGAGGCTTTTCAAACTCGTCACCTTGATAATGAGATAGCACAATGTCCGCCTCCCTACCTAACAAAGTATCAAAGTCCAGGTCCTTATTAGATTTGGCTTTGAAGAAGTCTGAGCCTAGCCACACTTCAAGAAAGTTCCTTAAATCTGACCCCGGGTTCAGGTCTAACAAAAAGTTTCGACCAGCACAGGGAATTTGATCAGCCATTGAATCTACTTTAACTTCGAATACTAGCCTAACCCATTCTTGAGGCCCCTTCTTGGATTGCTTAGTCATGGGTCTGTATTGCGCTAGTGCACTTCTGTAAACTCCTGCTGGTAGATCAAATGTCTTAACAGCAGGTATTTTCTTTATTATCTTCATATATGTATTTATTGGTTATGGCCTATGCTTAATGCGTTGGCCGTTGATGGGTGCTCTGGTCCCAGCCCGGTTTGAGGCTGGGACCAGAGCCACCAAATGTATTATTCGATATTTGTCCTATTGTTAATGTGGTTCATCCCTAACTTGTCTTTACAGTAAGCGGCAAAGGAAGGGTGTGTTTCTCGATACAGCCTTTCGCCCTTGATTATCGCTAACATTAGACCTATGTGCTCAAAAATATCCCAACCTTCAGTAAGGTCTTTATCCAATTCAGCGAAGTATTGTTTGTCTGAGCTGGATAATTTGGAAGCATCGCCCCCCTTATCATCATCCGCTGTAGTTAAGTAAGGTTGAACTGGACATATATCATCGTCTTCCGGAATCCTCGAACTGTCATCCATGAACGAGATGCTTAGATCAGTATCGTCAGATGTATCTCTAGTATCGATGTCAGGCGTTTTGACCTTGTCTTTGGGTTGAGCGGCGGGCTGGTTAGGCCCATTAATGACATAATTCTTACACTTCTCGCTAATGTCATGAATGCTGGTGGCATAAAAGAATCCAGTACTGCCACGATTGAATTGCTCACGACGAATTGAACTAATCTTCCCAGTTACCAGGCTTTGGCACACGATCTTGTCTCCGCTAGTTTCTTGAACTAGCATAAGGCGGTTGTTACTTTTTGGATGACCGTCACGCCATATCTGACCTGATCGAATTGTAACGGCTTGGGATTGCGGTGTTGCGGAGGGAACGTCTTTCACTACTGTGTTATTTGTATTATCCATATGTTATATATTGCCCATTAACCCTGGGCATTGGGTTCTATACTGAATATTGTGTCCAGCTCACCAAGTTGACTAGCTTGACTAGAGGCAGCCATCAACAGCGGCTCGGAATTTTTATTTTGAAGAGTGCAACTGACCTTACCCACACCATTTGAAGTTTTTTGGCGGTAGAAAGATTTACTTTCTTATCACTATATTATTAGTTATACGGATTTGAGTCAAGTGAAAAAGAAAAAATATTTCAGTGTACTAAGATGCTATAACTCACACCAATTGTTAGTTTGGGTAGTTGTATAAAGTATTACTGTTCTTGTTTGCGAAGCGTTGTGGGAAGGCTGTCTGACATGCATTGAGACGTAACTGCTGGTGATTGCGAAGCGTATGTTCTATCTTACACCAGTTCTGGGCATAAAAAAGGGCCTAGCCAACCCAATAGCCAAGCCCTCAAAAACAATGCTGCGGCAATATCGGCTCGGCGTTGGGCGTGGTGGGCACAAAGACGCACACGATTTTTTCCTTCATTTTCGCCTGCGAGCAAACCCTGACTTCGCAAGTTCCGTAAGCTCAGGGATCCCGCACCTTCCCCTTTCCGCCTGTTCGCTGGTTCTTAATCAACACCAAAAAGATTGAAGACTCCCCTCGATCCTTCCAGTGTGGCCGCGTATTCCCCTGGTTCCACATCTGAAAGTTCGATTAGATACGAACTGGTTCCGTATTTCGAGCCCTTAAACTGGAGGAACTTGATGTCAAGAGCGGAACTTTTATTGAAATTAACTTTCCCAACTATCAACACACGCTTGTCCTTCTTTTTGTCCTGCTCCATCCGAAACATATTTACTATCTCCGTCGGATCTTTTGAATTGTCACTAACCTTTACAATAAGCCTTACAGTGCTCTTTCTGCTGGTGCGAACTGGACTTTGCGCACCGTTAACAATGTTCATTCCCTTGCCCATCGGAATGCCAAAGATGGCAGCACCAACGTCCGCTTTAGATGCAATGGACGCTTTCTGCTTCTCCAATATTTGCGCTGGGGTATCTCCTTCGCTCACCAACATTACCACCCCTACAAATTCAGGCTCAGCATTTGTTACTTTTTGAGCGAGGGCCAATTGCACCAGAGCTGTGAAAATCAATATCGAGTAGAGTAGTTGTTTCATATTACTGAAAGCACTGAGGGAGCAGAGTGGCCTGTCGAGGCTCCTCGGTTCAGGGCGAATTGTTCTCGCGTCGTGCTCATTTACGGCGACTTTACGCCTCCGTGAGCAGGCGACAAGGTATTTCCGCTGTTTTTGCCATTGACCCGAACGGCACGGCCCAGCCTGCGTGCAAACACGAGCTTGGCCTTTATTTGCAAGGCAAATGGCACACCTGGCTTTTCGCTACAAGCTCGCCACCACAAGCGACCTGATTGATTCGCTTGATGTGTCGCTATGGATTTTCCCTATCCTGCCACGAATTAATAGATACGGCCGCGAAATAATAGATAACGGCCCAGTCCACCGCCCCACTCTCCGCAATAAACACCATAGACCAGCCTCACCGCCCCAAAACATGGGCGTTTTGTCGTATTTTCGCTCAGGTGCTGTTTTTACACCACCGCCGCCCCAACCACCTCATGCCCAGCCTCGCCGCCTTCGGCAGCCCCAGTCTCGCCAGTCTCACCTGTCTCACTGGGCTCGCTATCCGCCTTGCTGGCCAAGTTCCACGTCTTGGTTTGCTGATCGAACTGAATGTAGCCGTTATCCTTAAGAACAGCCTTTATTCTGTAGAACGTAGCGCGCGAAACACCAAGCGCCAGCGCCTTGGCCTGCCACTCCCCGGAACGCAACGGTTTATCCTTAAGCAAAGCCATCATCCCTTCATCTGTATCCGAACCAGCACCATCCTCTTCCCGGATATCCTCCGGGTCCAGATCTTCGCGTTCAACCATGACTGGATAATCCCATTGCACTACGAAAGCCGGCTGCTGTGGCAAGTTCCGCAAAATCATCTCCACCGTATAGCAGTCGAGCTCGGTGTGTTCAGTAAGCGTAATAATCGTGTCCGCGTCCCTGGCAAACACCCCGCTACCGCTCATCCTATCAATCACGGCTTTTTTCTTAGGATCGCCTTTTGTGAAGTGATGTGCATAGACAACTGCTGCTCCACTACGCTCAGCCAACCTCTCAATCTGATTACACACCACGCCCACACCGCTCGCCATGTTCTCTGACCTGCCTACCATAGCTTTGTATATCGGATCCAGTATTATGAGAGAGTAACCTTTGCCTTCGACTTCCTTGATTATGTTCATGATCAAAGCCTCAAAGTCCGCCGTCTTCCCGCGTAGATTCCAGAAGTCCAGACCATCGACTTTTTCAATCCCCAGGCGCTTCATGAGTGCCGTAAGCCTATCCTTAATGAATGCCCGTTGGATTTCGAAGTTGATGAACAGGACCTTGCCCTGTGCCGTATTCCAGCGCAGAAACTTGGAACCTGTGGCAACGCATATGGCCAGATACAGCAATAACCAGGTCTTGCCTGCTTTGCTCGCGCTAGCCAACACGCCCTTGGTCCCTTGATGGAGCAGACCGGTCACGAGTTCCTTGGGCTTGGTGATGGTGTTGTCGGTAAGAAGAAGCGTTCCGGTATCGATTTGGGGTAGGCCATGAATTTTGGGTATGGGTTTGAGGCTAAAAACAGTTGATGTCTTTATATTAGGAGTGGGAGAAATTGGATTCATAAATAAAAAAGGCCGGAGCAGTGTTTAATTGCCCCGGCCCTGAATTAATTACTTGTTACGATGTTTCCTTTTGGTCTTGGGACGCGGGAAATAAGAACTGATTTCAGGCACATACTCATTGGTGTTGGGATTGAACAGGATTCCAACTTTTATATGCCTTTGATAACCGAAAGATCCAGTATCAAATTCATATAGCCCTCTGCCTTGAATTTTAACTACAGATAAATCTGCACTGGATTGTGGGAATACACTCAAGCCTTGATGCCAAGGAATGACGTAGTTGACATGCTCGTTTTTGTATGGCTTACCATCGCTATCCTTACCCTCAAGCGTGGCAGTTAATGTGAGACTGCAGTATGTCGTGGAATTTTGAATTGCTTGGCTTAGTATTGGTGTCTGTATTGGAGGACGCCGATTCAGGGCTTGTGCAATACGTTTGTTAATCTCCATGCGATCTTGATACTTAATAGATTTATTCATTTGATTTTGAATAGTTATTTGTTGATTTATATTTGATTAATAGGCTGGGGCAGTGTTAAACCACCCCAGCCCCTGTTAATTTAGGCCACAGCTTGTTCAGTGTAACCGGCGGGATGGAAAGCTTCGATGAAAGCCTGCCATTCATTGCCGATTTTGCGATGACCGACTTCAGCCACCAACGACTTGCCCTTGTCCATCTCACCGTTGAACGACTCATACAGATCGTCCTCGGTGAGTTCCGATCCAGACCACGCATTGTAGTCCGTGACGAACGCTTTAGCGCCACGCCCATTCGGCATGATATTGTAGGGCTTCGTTAACTGGAATGGCTTACCTTTCCCGTCTGTGGCTTCGAGATCAATCGTCACAATTACACGGTTGAACTCGTCACCTTTTTCAGGGGTTTCATTGATGGCGCTGATAAATGTCCCCCTCTGGAGGCCCTTTGGTGCGATTACCGGACGCGTCTTGAGCGCGAACACTGTCTTTTTGACTATTGGAACTATTGCTACTGATGCTATATTTGTTTTTTGCATATTATTTTTATTTGTTTGCCGCCCCCACTTACGAAGGCGGGAAGAGCGTTTGCCCCTCGTTTACTAGTTGTTACAATTTGGTGTAGCTTGTTACAAAAGCCCTTGCGGCTTTCAGAACCTGATATGGATAGCGGAGTTGGCTGAATGTCACCTGAACTGATTTTATTATCGGTCAGCTCAGCCTTCATTCCGGCAGTTCCAGTGATCGGGTTTTTCATTTTTTATTCGGTATCATATTCGACCATTCGAATGCTTAAGCGGCGTTGTGCCCCTATTAGTCAGGGGTTACAACGCCGCTTTTAATTGTTACAAGGTCCAGACAACGCTGATTGTTGGCGTATATGAGCAATCGGTGCCTGTTCTAATTGATTCGCGGAGATGCCTGGCCAGTGAGGCATGGATTTTCTCGATCTTCTGGATGCCGCGAGTGATTGCATTCCTGACGCTGGTACGATCGCGGCTTGCACGATTTTCAAAACAGGCGTTATGGCCCCGGTAGCGGTGATCGTTCAGGTATTTTTTGATTGTCTGGATTTCGTCCTTTTTCAACAGGACTTCGTGCGGCAATCCTTTTGACTGGAGGATGGCGAGATTTCCCTGTTCTTTTTCCAGGCCCAACAACACATAAGCGCGGTCTTCATCCGACAAGATTTCGTCTGCGAATTCCGTCGTGACCACTCGTTGCTTCTCTTCGCCACTGATTTCGTCTTCGCTGCCGTCAACCGCCACCCCGCTTTCAAGAAGCTCGCTGGCTTTCATGATTTCGACGGGTTCACCATATTTTTTCGTCACCATATCCGAGACGTGAACCTTTTGGCGCTGGCGTTCAATCAGGTGGCGGAAATAGGACATAGCCACCGAGTCTGAACATGAAGCCACTACCCCATCGAAGCGGATTTTCCATTTTCCATTTACGCGCTGGAGCACGTTGGAGGAATTGTCTGGGGCACTCACAGGACACCTCCCTCTGAAGTATTGTCTAGGAATTCCTGCAGGCTGCGCACGGTGATCCGTTTGTGGCGAAGTGCCTTTGGAGCCTTCAGTAGATTACGGTCAATGAGTCGGTATATGGTTTTAGTGCTTAAATTCAGCATCGATGCTGCTTCGGCCACGGAATAAGCAAGCCGTGGCAATTCTATATTTTGTTCCATGTTGGTTGCCCATGTCTGTCGATTTTAAAGTGGATTGAAAGGTTGCAGTGCGACAAAGCCGGGCAGGCTTTTAGCGTGCAAACAAACAATTGGTTGTGACAGGCGAAGCCCTATCGAAAGTCCATGAAGTCTCGATTAAACCAAATCGAGATTCAGATATTTGGGGTCGTAACCTTGGGGCAGGGAGTTGTATCAATTATACAAACAATCACTCCGACCGGCCGATCAATTATCGGCAACACCAATTTACGGAACAGGGGAATCTAATTCAGATTTCAACCACAGTCAAATTATTTTTTAGGTTATTTTTTGAGGTTGAAGAATTCAGCGGTCAAAACTTCACCTTCTGCGCCATTGCCTGACTGTGCTCGTTCCGGAGATGCCCGTATGTCTTCATCGCCAGTGCCCCACCGTCCTTGTGTCCGAGCCAGCGAGATACCGTCGGGATATCTACGTTTGATTCAATGCAACGGGTTGCGAATAGATGTCGGAGGTCGTGATGGGTAATTCGTCCCATCTCGATCACTTTCGCTGCACGATTCATCGCTTTTTGACATTCACGCACACGCATCACCGCCCCACTCGGTGAGCGTTTGGGACGTTCTTTTTTCAAACGTTCCAATAGTTGATGCATATCCGGAATCATGGGAACACGGCGAACGCTCCAATTTTTTGTTCCAGTCTCCGGATCGCCACGCACGATAATTTCACTTTTAACAAAATTGCAGTCCGCCCAAGTAATATTTGCTGCCTCACTTTTACGAAACCCACCGTAGGCAAGAAAACGGACCAGATCCGCACAGTTTTGTGAGTCCCGCCCTCCGCCATGTTGTAGCTCCTGAATAAATTCTTCAAACTGTTGAGGGCTCGGCAATGTCAGCAGCTTTGTCCGCACCCGGGCTCGTTTTAGCGACATAGCAGGATTCGAATAAATGATCCCACCCTCAACGGCTATATTGAAAATTGCCCTCATTATGCCCACAGCAGAATTGTACCGGCTGGGGGCGTATATTTTCCCAAATCGCAAAGACCAATCCTTGCATTCAGATTTGCCTATTTTGCGTATGTCGATGGTTTTAATTTGGGGCCATGATTTGAGAATTGCCTGGGTTATTTCCGCACGGTATTTCCTGCTTGAAGGCTTCAGTTGGTGATTTGCTTCGGTCTGTACATCAAACATTTTTAAGGCATCTCCGAAAGTCATTCTGCCTTGAATGGTTTGCGTCTGTCTTTCGGCGGCTTCCCTTTTGTCCTGCTCAAAATCCCCAAGCCTCAATTTGGCAACGGAGAGAACATCTGTCTTGAGACTCTTTCGGATGAGCTTGCCCTTCACACGCAAACGTGCGTAGAATTTTCCGGATGGAATGTACCGGATTAAATTTGTATACTGAGTCTTCTGCCAACACTTGTCAGATGGGGCAGCGTTTTTCTTGCTGCGTTTCCGTTTCATGCGACCAGTATCCAAAACCAGTATCCAAAAGTCAAATTCCGATTTTATTAAAATCAAATTCCCCTTTTAATAATAATGTTTGCCCCCGTAGCTCAAATGGATAGAGCAGCGGTTTCCTAAACCGTTGATCCCAGTTCAATTCCGGGTGGGGGTACCATTCAACCCATCGCGCCGCAAATCTTCGCGCGACGGGAACATTTTCCGCAACTAATGCATCGTAACTATGTTATACTCTCTGACGTCTTAAATTGACAACAGCCTGATTATGAAAATCGAATTCTTCAAAAGGTGTGTTTTGGGGACGGCGACTGTGGTTCTATGTTTGATGGGCGTCCGTTCACCATTTAATTCCCCGGCGCAAGCGCAACCAGCTCCACCCCCGCCGGACAGTGCAACGGAATCAAGCGCGTTGCCACCGAACGTTTATCCGACCAGCCCGCTGGCACAGGTCATCCGGCTCACACAGGCCGGCGTGGATGAAAGCGTCATCATGACTTTCGTCACGAATTCCGGCAGCACGTTCAATCTCGATTCGGACAAAATCATTTATTTGAAGGACATTGGCCTGCCGAACGAAGTTGTCACCGTGATGATGCAGCGCGACCAGCAGTTGCAGCAGCAAATGGCCGCGTCGGCGTATCAACCACCGGCTCAACCCGCTCCCGACACGACCGACCAGCCGGAAACCGCGCCGCCGCCGCAACCGGTGGAACCACCGGCGGAAGTCACGGTGAACTCTTTTTATGACACGCTTACGCCGTATGGCAGTTGGGTGGACGTGGACGGCTATGGCCGGTGCTGGCGGCCAAGCGTGGTGGTTTACAACCCCGGCTGGCAGCCGTATTGCGATCACGGACATTGGGTTTATACCGACTGCGGCTGGTATTGGTCTTCGGATTATTCCTGGGGCTGGGCGCCGTTCCACTACGGGCGCTGGTTTCAGCATTCGCGCTGGGGCTGGTGCTGGACGCCGGACACCGTTTGGGGGCCATCGTGGGTGACCTGGCGGTATTCAAACGATTACTGCGGCTGGGCACCGCTGCCGCCATTTGCGGTGTATCGGGAAGGCGCCGGCTTCTTTTATCGGGGCCTCAACGTCAGTTTTGGATTCGACTTTGGTTTGGGCATAAATTGTTTCACGTTCGTGCCGATCGGTCATTTTTGTGACCCGCACCCACGCCGCTTTCGCGCCACTCCAACACAGGTAACGCAGATTTACAACCACACCACGGTCATCAACAATTTCAACGGTCACGGTCGCAACCTGGCCAACCGGGGGATTGATCCGGAACACATCACCGCCGTCACCCACACACCCATCCGTTCCATCGCCATCCGGAACACCACCGCGCCGTCCGGACATGGCCCGCGCGCCGACCAGCTCAGTCGTGATGGCAGCACACTGGTCGTGAATCGCCCGAATTTTGCGGATAATCCAACTCCCGGCGGAAATAGAAACAATCGCCCGACGCAATTCGTTTCTCCGGCACAAAATCATTCCCCGCAACCGAACGACAATCGGTCTGCGCCTCCAACCCGGCAAATTAGACAGGCGCAGATTCCCAATACCACCACACACGGCCCGCAAGACCGCAATGCTCCGCAACCGAACGGCAATCAGTCGGCGCCTCCAACCCGGCAAATCAGACAGCCGCAGGAACGTAATAATTTCTCCGTCCCAAACCAAAACCAAACTCAATGGCCATCAGCACCGGTCAATTATTCAACGCCGAGCCACGACAACCGGACCCTCTCTCCCCGGGCATGGGAACAAGTGCCTCCACCGCAACCGCCGCGGCCCAACACATACAATCCAAGAACACCTGCCGTCACTCCGGCTCCCAACCAGGGACAACACAACGCAACCGGAGCCAGCCACAATAACCCACCTGCTGCCGCGCCGGCCCAGCAACAGCCGCAACACAGCCAACCGTCATCCGCACCGTCCTCGTCATCGTCGCCAAAATCGTCGGACCAGAATCAGAATCAAAGTGGTCCCGGCAATAGTCCTGGTTACGGCCCGAGGCATTGACCGACCGCTGGTTTTATTTGTCAAACGCCATGCGCAAAGTTCCGGCGCGGCGTTTTTCCTTTTGCAACCTCTTCGCCGCTGGCAAAATCCGCTCGTGGGCATCACGCGGCGGCAATTTGAACAAATGCAGGAACGCCTCGGCGGCGCTTCCCCGCATACGATCTCTCCGGTTTTCGCATCAGCGTTGCGCGCCGCGCCCGGCGCTCATCGCGTCATTCTCGGCGTGGACCCGTCCCTGCGCGGCACGGGCTACGGCGTCATCAAACTGGCGAAGCCGTTTCCCGAAACTCTGGCGCACGGCACGATTTCCTGCCCGGCCGGTTGGGAACGCTCGCGCTGCCTGGCAAAAATTTCCCAATCCCTGCGCGAAGCCATTCAAAAACATCGCCCGACCGTTTGCGTTATCGAAGGACTTTTTTACGCGCAAAATCTGCAAACCGCGCTCATCATGGGCGAAGCGCGCGGCGCGGCGATCGCGGTCATTGCCGAAGCCGGCCTGGAAATTTTTGAAATCGCTCCGCGCAAGGTGAAACAGGCCATCGTCGGCTACGGCGCGGCGCAAAAATCCGCCGTCGCCAAAATGGTCCAGCGCCTGTTAAATCTGCCGAAACCGCCCGCGCCCGACGCGGCGGACGCGCTGGCGCTGGCCCTCGCCCACGCGCAGGAAAACAGCCGTTACAATTTGACGCCATTGAAACGGGTATGATCACGACTCAACGTGCTGCCAGCGTCACGCTGGCAGATCAAATCTTGATTCAGTTCTGCCGGCAGGATGCCGGCAGCACGTTATGATCACTTTTCTCCACGGCAAACTCATCGAGGCGCTGCCCACACAGGTCATCGTGGACGTCAACGGCGTCGGTTATGAAGCGCTCATTCCGCTGTCGTCGTTCGACAAGCTGCCGCAGCCGGGCGGGACGGTGAAACTGCTCACGCAACTGGTCATCCGCGAAGACGCGCACACGCTTTACGGTTTCATGACGGCGGCGGAACGCGATTTGTTCCGGCTGCTCGTCAACACCGTTTCCGGCATCGGGCCGAAGATCGCGCTGAACATTTTGAGCGGCATCAGCGTGACAGCATTTCGCGGCGCGGTGGCCGGTGGCGACGTAAAGGCGCTTTCGCAAATTTCCGGTGTCGGCAAAAAGACCGCCGAGCGCATCATCGTCGAACTGCGCGACAAAATTGGCGCGGCGGGCGCGTGGGAGGCGGCGAGCGCCCGGCGGGCGTTGTCGCCGGAAGACCAGAAACTCAACGACGCCGTGCTCGCGCTGATGGCGCTGGGCTTCAAACAGATTGACGCGCACGACGCCGTTCGCACCGCATCCCGCAGTGCGGGACTTGACGCGAAGGCGACGGTCGAAGATTTGGTGCGCGCATGCCTGAAAAAGGGAGCGTGATGCAGGACGCTGGCCCACAATCCGGCTTGCCGCGTCGTAGCACAGCGAAGACGGGCGTGATCGTGCCGCATCCGCCGAAATGGCATCAGCGGCTCGGCGTATGGGTCCTTTGGGTCGTGTTTCGTCTGGTCTCGGCGACATTGCGTTACCGCATCAACGACCCGCACGGATTCATGACGCGCAAGGACATTGCCCAGGTGGTTTTTTGCACCTGGCACAACCGGCTGGCGCTGTCCATGAAGTTGCATTCTGCCTTCAGGCGCAGACACCACCAGACGGCGGGTCTCGCGGGACTCGTCAGCGCCAGCCGCGACGGCGCGTTTCTCGCGGCCATCCTTGAACGTTTCGGCATCCAACCGGTGCGTGGTTCGTCGAGCCGGCGCGGGCCGCAGGCGCTGCTCGAATTGACGACATGGGCGGAGCGCGGTTACGACCTCGCCATCACGCCCGACGGCCCGCGCGGCCCGCGCTACGTCGTGCAGGACGGCGCGATGGCGCTGGCGCAAATCACCGGATTGCCAATCGTTCCCGCGTCGTATCATCTACAGTGGAAAATCCAACTGAAAAGCTGGGACCGCTTTCAGATTCCGCTGCTGTTTTCGCGTTGCGAAATCATCATCGGCCAGGTCATGCGCGTGCCGCGCGAGGCATCGGACGCCGAACGCGAATCGCTGCGGCAACAGCTTGAAATCGAGATGCGCGCCATCTCGCAGGACTGAAATCCGGAGGGGCGAGCTCGGCGAGTCCCAAACTTCACTTTTGGGAAAATCAGGGACTCGTGCAACTCATCACTCCCAAAATGGGTTCTGGCAGCGCATCCTTGACACTCAACTCTCAACTCTCAACCCTCAACTCCGCATGATTGCCCGCGTCAGTCTCGAAATCGCGCTCCGCAAGGAGTTCGATTATTTGATCCCGCCCGGACTGGCCGGACAAATCGAGGTCGGCAGCCGCGTGCAGGTGCCCTTCGGCCCGCGAAAAATTCTTGGTTGCGTCACCGCCCTCGCCGAAGAATCCGCGCACGCCAATCTCAAACCAATTCTGAAAGTCATCGGCGCCCAGACGCTCGTCACGCCGAAGGTCCTGAAGCTCGCGCGCTGGATTGCCGATTACTACTGCTGCGCGCCGGAAACCGCGCTGAAATCCGTTCTGCCCGAAGCCGTGCGCAAGGAAGAATCCGGCTGGCGCGAACGCCTGTTTGTCCGCGCGCTGGCGGTGAGCGGCGAATTTCCAAAACTGCCCAAACGCCAGCAGGAGGTCTGGAACATCATCGAGGAGCGGCGCGAATTGCCGTTGCAGGAGTTGGTCGAACTGGCCGAAACCACCGCCGCCACCGTCCGCAAACTCGAAGATCGCGGCCTGGTTGAGATCGCTCCCCAAATTTCCGAACGCGATCCGTATGCCCGTGAGCACATTCTGCCGTCGCAACCGCTGGCATTGAATCCGGCGCAGGAAAAGGCGTTGGAGAAAATCAAAGCGGCAATGGATGCAAAACGTGCTGCCGGCATCTTGCCGGCAGATCCATCTAAACTTTCGCTGTTGCCCTTCCGGGCGGCGCTGCCAGTCCCGCCCGCAGTGTCACCCTTCTTTAACCCCGAGACCGAAGTTGAAAAATATTCCGGCTGGCTGCCGCATTGGCGCCAATCGAACAAGATGTATTTCGTCACGTTCCGCCTGGCTGATTCCATCGCGCAGGATCAACTCCGTGCATGGGCGGCTGAAAAGCAGATATGGGAATCGTATCATCCAAAACCATGGAACGAAAAGGTGTGGAACGAGCATCACGAGCGTTTTACCGTGACGATGGAGCAGTTCCTTGATGCTGGTTATGGCTCATGCAACTTGCGAAAGTCCGCCGTGGCTGAAGTGGTTGAAAAGGCACTGCGGCATTTTGACGGCACTCGCTATCAACTCGGTGAATTCGTCATCATGCCCAATCATGTCCACGCACTGGTCCGACCGGCTGAAAATGAAAGCTTGGAAGACATTTTGCACTCGTGGAAATCATTTACGGCAAAGCGGGCCAATGCACTTCTCGGAACTGTTGGAAATTTCTGGCGCGAGGAATATTTCGACCATCTCGTGCGCGGCGCAGCGCAATACGAGAAGTATTGCGGTTACATCCGGGAAAACCCGGCAAAAGCACGGCTCAAGGAAGGAAGTTTTTGGTTGGGGAAAGGAAGTTTCGACCTTGAATCCGTCCTTGGCCGCCGAACGGAAAATCAGATCCGCCAGCAAGATGCTGGCAGCACGTTCCTTCTGCACGGCGTCACCGGTTCCGGCAAAACCGAAGTTTACTTGCAGGCCATCGCGCACGCGCTCGAACAGGGCCAGGGCGCGATTGTGCTCGTGCCGGAAATTTCGCTCACGCCGCAGACGGTCGAACGCTTCAAGGCGCGGTTCAGTTCCGGCAAACTCCAGACGCTCGTGGCGGTCTTGCACTCGCATCTGTCCGCCGGCGAACGTCACGACGAATGGCACAAAATCCGCCAGGGCCGCGCCCGCATTGCCATCGGCGCGCGTTCGGCGATTTTTGCGCCCGTCGAACCGCTCGGCCTCATCGTTGTGGACGAGGAACACGAGCACTCTTACAAGCAGGAGGAGGCGCCGCGCTACCATGCCCGCGACGTCGCCATCATGCGCGGCCGGATGGAAAATGCCGTCGTCGTGCTCGGTTCGGCCACGCCGTCGCTCGAAAGCTATTACAACTGCAAAAAGGGCAAATACGCGCTGCTCGAACTGCCGGAACGCGTGGACAACCAGAAAATGCCGCACGTCCGCGTCGTGGACATGCGCCAGGCCGCGTCCCACCAGCGCGGGAAAGAAGGCATCCCGATTTTTTCGCCGCAGCTCAAGGAAGCCATCACGCAACGGCTCGAAAAGCACGAGCAGACGATTTTGTTTCTGAACCGGCGCGGTTATTCGACTTCGCTCCAATGCCCAAAATGCGGCCGCGTCATGCAGTGCCCGAATTGCAGCCTGCCGCTCACCTACCATCGCATCGAACAAAAACTCTCCTGCCACATCTGCGGTCACAACGAAAAGGTCCCGTCGGTTTGCCCCAACGAGAAATGCAAAAACCCGGCCATCCGTTTCGCCGGCACGGGCACGCAGAGGGTCGAGGAAACACTCGCCAAACTTTTTCCGCACGCGCGCGTCAAACGCATGGACGCCGACACGATGAAGCGCAAGGACGATTACCGGAAGGTCCTCGGCGATTTTCGCGCGGGCAAGACCGACATTCTCGTCGGCACCCAGATGATTGCGAAGGGCCTGCATTTCCCGAACGTCACGCTCGTCGGCATCATTTACGCCGACCTCGCGCTGCATCAGCCGGATTTTCGCGCGGGTGAGCGCACCTTCCAACTCCTCACCCAGGTCGCCGGTCGCGCCGGCCGCGGCGACGTTGAGGGCGAAGTGTTCGTGCAGGCATTCGCGCCGTTTCATCCGGCAATCCAATACGCGCGCCGCCACGATTTCCCCGGCTTTTACGAACAGGAAATCGAATTCCGCGAACAACTGAAATATCCGCCCGTCAGCCGCGTGGCGTTGCTCACGCTCAAAGGCCGCAACGAGGACAAGGTGAAATTCAGCGCCGAGCACTTGAAACGGGAGTTGGAGAAAAAATTAAAAGAGAACGAACCCCTCACCCCGTCCCTCTCCCCATCGGATGGGGAGAGGGTGTCCGAAGGACGGGTGAGGGGCACGTTCAAGGATTTAATCATCGCCGGGCCGGCGCCGGCGCCGTTGCTGCGCGCGGAAACTTTTTACCGCTACCAAATCATGCTGCGCACGCGCGCGATGAGCAAACTGAGTCAGACACTGGCGAAAATTGTTGCGTCGTTGGCGTTGCCGGAAGATGTGACGCTGACGGTGGACATTGACCCGGTGAGTTTGGGTTAACGTGCTGCCAGCGTCCCGCTGGCAGACCAAGCTCTTGAGATGAAGTTAGTCCTGCCGGCAAGATGCCGGCAGCACGTTGTCACCAACCAGCGCCGTGCTCGTCGAACCAGTGAATTTGACGTAAGGAATTAAATCGCTCGAAGTCGAAGCTCACGCAATACGGTAAGAACTATTTCTGGATCAAGTTGGGCATGATAATTGAAATGCACTCGCAGAATGCCTTCTTTGCGATCAAGGTTTGCGAGATCTTTTGGAAGCAGAAATAACATTCTTGGTTCCACCCATTGTTGTGCAATCACGGCAATGGGCATTGCCGATGTAACTGACCAAGTGGCGTGGCCGCCCGAAATCGCAGGTAAATAGCCTGACTTAACAATGGCCATAAGGAGTTTTTCCAACGATTCAGAGTTAGGCAAATCAAACCGCTGTTGATGTGCATCACAATCATCACCAGCACAGACACTGCTTCTTGTAAGGTAAGCTTGCACAATTGATGCGCTTTTTTAAACGCTCGGAAGCTTTGATTTTTTCGTTGTCCAGAATTTTCCCCAAAAACTCACGCGCCGATATTTTTAATTCCCCGCTGCCACAAATCAAAATGATACAGCGCAACGACGACGAGGGAGTGGCCGATTTTTTCGTCGGCCACGAGTTTCGGAATTTCCGCGACCGGCACAAGGTGCGTCACCAAATCCTCGCCGTGATCGAATTCGACGCCGTGTTTCAACCGGCAGTTTTCAATCAGCACGGTGTAGGTGATGTTGCTCAAGATGGCCGGGTTCGACCAGATGCGTCCGAGCAGGCGCGCGTGTTCACCTTCGTAACCGGTCTCCTCGTGCAGTTCGCGCACGGCGGTCGCCACCGGGTCGGTCTCGCCCGCGTCCATCATGCCGCCGGGGATTTCCAGTTCCACCGTGTTCGAGCCGTGGCGGTATTGCTCGACCATCACCAACTGTTGGTCGGGCGTGACGGCGACGACGTTGACCCAGTTGACGCTGTCGAGGACGTAAAAATCGTGTTCCTTGCCGGTGCGCGGCGAAATTTTCACGTCCGAGCGCAGCTTGAAAATGCGGAAATCGCCGATGGGCGTCGAACGGACTTTTTTCCAAGGCCTGATCATTTACGATTTACGATTTTGGATTTACGAGCCGGCTTTGACTGTCGGCAATTGATTCATGGCGTCAATCGTAAATCGTAAATCGCAAATTCAAAGTCCTTTTCCCTGCGCCGACCAGCCTTGTTTCATCAAATTCAGCAGGTGCCGGAGCGCATCGTCGTAACTGCGGCCTTTTTGCGCGGCGAGTTGGCGCGCGCGCTTGTCCAGTTGCGCGGCCATCCCGGCGGATTTTTCGGACGGACAGCCGAGCGTGGTCAACAGTTTTGCCAGTTCAGAAATTTCCATGATCCTCGGGCAGGGCGGCGTTGCCGCCCGGCTATGGTGCTTCAAGCGCCTCGCGCACCTTTTTGGTCAAATTCAAAGGATTAAAAGGTTTTTGCAGAAAGAACGTCCCGGGTTTCGACATGGCGTCCCGGACCGCGTTGTTGTTGATGTAACCTGAAATGAAAAGAACCCGGACCGCGGGATTTACCTGCCCCAGCCATTCGGCGAGCGTTTTGCCGCTCAGTCCGGGCATGATCACGTCGGTGAGCAAAAGCTGGATTTTAGCGCCGTTCGCCTGCGCCAAAGCGAGGGCTTCTTGACCATCGGCCGCTTCCAACACGGTGTAACCTTGGGTCCGCAACACCCGAGCCATGAGTTGCCGCAGCGATGGTTCATCTTCGGCGAGCAGGATTGTTTCTGTGCCTTGCGGCAAACTGACCGGGGCCTCGCGACTTGAAACGGTATCCTCCACCCCCCGAACGCGGGGCAGGTAAATCTTAAACTGCGTTCCTTTGTCCACCTGGCTGTCGGCGTGAATATGACCGTTGCTTTGCTGGATGATGCCAAAACAGGTGGCCAGTCCCAAACCGGTGCCTTTGCCTTGTTCTTTGGTGGTAAAAAAAGGTTCAAAGATGTGTTGTTTGACTTCGTCAGTCATGCCCACACCGGTGTCGCTAACGCTGACCATGACATAGTCGCCGGGAGTAATGAGGTGTCGGCGGGCATAATCTTCATCGAGGTGTACGTTGTCCGTGTGGATGGTCAGGGTTCCACCTTCGGGCATGGCATCGCGGGCGTTGACAACCAGGTTCAGCAGCACCTGCTCGATCTGGCCGGGATCGGCCTTGATTTGCCCCAGGTCAGGCGCGGCTTGCGTCACCAGTTTAATATCCTCGCCAATCAAGCGATGCAGCATCTTGTTCAGATTGACAATCAGTTCGTTCAGGTTGATCCGGCGGGGTTCAATGACTTGCCGGCGGGCGAAAGCCAGCAGTTGACGGGTGAGGTTCGCCGCGCGTTCGGCGCTCTCCTGGATGCACTCGAGATTGGAACGCAAAGGGGCGTCGGGTGACAATTGCGCGAGCGCCAGATCCGTGTGGCCGCAAATGACCGCGAGGATGTTGTTGAAGTCATGGGCTACGCCGCCGGCCAGCCGGCCGATGCTGTCAATCTTCTGCGTCTGGCGGTATTGAACTTCCAGTTCCAGTTCATGAGAGATGTCACGCTTGATGGCAATGTAGTTCGTGACGGCGCCTTTCTCGTCGCGAACGGGAGCAATGACAGCGTCTTCAGTGAAAAGCGCGCCATCCTTCTTTTTGTTGATGAAACGCCCGCGCCACACTTCACCGGTGCTGATTTTGGCCCACAGTTCCCGATAAAAAGCGCTGTCTTGTCTGTTGCTCTTGAGCAGTCGCGGGTTTTGGCCGATGACTTCGGTCCGGCTGTAACCCGTGACCCGTTCAAAGACCGGATTGACATAAAGAATGCACCCCTTGGTGTCGGTGATGACGACGCTTTCCGGGGTTTGCTCAATGGCGGTCATCAGGCGGTTGAGCTCGGCTTCCGCCTGCTTGCGCGTGTCCTCATTGCCGATGGCGGAGGCGATAATTCCGAGGATTCGACGGTCATCGTCGGTGGGCCGGTAATCCGTGCCGTAAACCACGCAGAGCGACCCTACGGCCTTGCCTTCGCATTTGACCGCACACCCCATGTAGGTTTGCAGGCCATGCGCGCGCACATTGGGATCAGACTCGGCGTAAGATGTCTGGGGCAGATTGGTGATAACCACCGCGTCGTCCCGGTTGTCGCGCAGGACATCGTAGCAAATGTGTCCCGCTGCAAAATCCTTTGACTTGAAGCCCGGCGGTGTCTGCCACTGGCCTATGGAGCAAAGCAAATCGCCTTGAAGACGATTATACAGAGCGCAAGTTGCTCCGAGCAGTTCGCCGCAGAGGGCGGTCAGCCGGTTGATGTTCGAGTCATGGTCGTTGCCGAGCGCCAAAAGACAGCCATTGATCCTCTTCAGCCGGTCGCTGGTCTTTTCCCGGGCGTTTTCCGCAAGCCTGCGTTCGGTGGTGTCGGTGAATACCGCCGCAAACTGATCCCTGGTGGGGCTGAAGATCCAGGCATCGTAAAACCTGCCCTCCACATCTGAAAAGTTCTGCCACGCGATCGGTTGGCCGGTTTGTGCCACCAGGCCAAACGCGTCAATCATGTCTTGTTCCACCGCTGGATTTACTTCCCTGCCCGTTTTGCCCAGCACGGCTGATGCTGGAACGCCCGTCAGCTTCTCAAAGGCGGGATTGACTTCAAGATAACGGAAGTCAATGGGCCGTCCTTGTTCGTCGTAGATCATTTCATGCAGCGCAAAACCAACGGTCAAATTTTCGAAAAGCAGGCGGTATTTGCGTTCACTCTGGCCCAGCGCTTCCTCCGCCAGCTTGCGTTCGGTGATGTCCCGGCAGAGGGTCAGGATTTGGACCCCTTGCCCGCTCTTGGCCACCGTCGCGTTGATTTCAACCGGAGTGACCTGCCCCGCTTGCTTCACGTAATCAATTTCCAGATCTTTGACGAAGCCCTGCTGCAAGCACTTCTTGATCTCTGCGGCATTCCGCTCACGGTCGTGCGCCGCCGTCCATTCGAGCACGCTTTTGCCGATGATTTCCGCCAGCGTGTTATGCCCGGTGAGCTGGACATACTCCTGGTTGGCCCCGCGGACTTTGCCTTCCGAGTCCAGAATGACATAGCCCGTGTCCGTCGTTTCGATCAGCGCGCGGTATTTCTCCTCGCTTGCCAGTTGCGAAAAGCGCGCGTGCCGCAATCGCGAGACCAGCCGGTAAATCAGCACAAACAGCAGCGAGCCGGTGACCAGTACGAAGAGCAGCCCTTTGAGAGTGGATATTTCGTTCCAGGCTTTCGGATCCGCACCGATCGCCGCGACAAACTTGTCCGTGCAGAAAATCCAAAGCCCCGCGATCAGGACGTACCAAAAAACGATTTTGCCAGCGCTCCGGAATGGCGGTATCGGGGGGATCTCAGCCGGTTGTAATCCTTCGCGTGGGGTTCCGGCTTTTTCGCAACCCAAATTTGAGCGGCCAAGTTGTTCAACGTTCATAAAAACCCTGACGCACGCTTGACGCCAGAAGCTATTTCACAGGTTCCTCGAAACGAGATTTGCGAGGAACCTCGAAGGGAACATCATCTCATTGTCGGTCAGACCACAGGTATGTGTAACAGATGACAAAGCCGCCGGCAAGGTTTCAATGGCTGGATGAATTCTTATTCACGACCAGTCTTTGGAAGTCATGGCCGTCGAAGCGGAGAAGTAAGGAGAACTCGCACAAGCGATTACGCGAGCGAGGCGATCGAAGTTCGTAACGCCCTGAAAGAACGAAGCCGGGTGTATCGCCCGGCTCATTGAATACTCGTCGCTGGAAAACGCTCAACCCAGCGCCGGCTCGGTGCCGTCAATCATCTTCACCTTGTTGTGCTCGAAGTATTCCTTTGTCAACGCCTTCACGGCTTTGGCGCGCTGATCGTAGAGCCGCTTCAGCTTGCGCGGCTTGTGCCGGGCCAGCGCGTAGCTTGTGATGATCGGCATGGCGATGGTCGTGTCGGTGTAGCAAACGACGGCATCGGGCAAACGATCCGGGTCCACCTTGCCCCAGCTCACGGCTTCGCTCGGCGTGGCGCCGGAGAGGCCGCCGGTGTCGGGCCGCGCGTCGGTGATTTGAAGGAAGTAATCCTGGCCGTATTCCTTGATGCGCAGCACTTCCTGAATCTGCGGCTCCGTCTGGAGCATGAAGTTTTTCGGACTGCCGCCGCCCCAGAGCACCACGGCGCTCTTGCCGCCGGCCCGCTTGGCGGCGAGGACGATGGCGGTGGTTTCATTCACGTCAATCGAGGGGTTCATGCGCAGTTTGTTGCCGCGCAATTCCACCCCCGCCACGTTCATGCCAATGGTCGAGTCGCCGGGCGAACTGGTGTAGCATGGCACCCCGGCGCGATAGGCGGCGGCGAGCACGGACACGTCCTTGAGGCCGGCCTTGCGTTCCCATTCGGCGCAGTATTTGCCGATGAGATGATGCAGTTCGGCGGTGCCCATTTCCTTCTGAAACTCGGGCTGGATGAGAATGTCGCGGAGGATTTCGTCGGTGGCCATCAGGCAATCGCTGTAGCCGAGCAACACGTCATAGACGCGGACGATGTCGTTCTCGCGCAACTCGGTGTCGTCAAACTTGAAGTTGCCGACGCGCACCGGATAATTCAGCGCGAAGTGCATGTCGTGATAGAGATTGGCGCCGGTGGCCACAATCCAGTCCACGAATCCGGCCTTGATGAGCGGCACGATGGACGAGCAACCCATGCCCGCTGGCGTGAGCGCGCCGGAGAGGCTCATGCCGATGGTGACATCCGCTCCGAGCATTTTCTCCGTGAAGAGCTGGCAGCTTTCCTTGAGCCGCGCGCCGTTGTAGGCGAGAAAGGTTTCGTCCACCAGGTCGGCGAGCTTTTCCTTGCCGGTGATGTTCTTGGGCAGGATGCGCTTGCCGGACATGAATTTGTCCCGATTCGGGCATTTTTTCTTCTTCAACCATTCCGGGGTTTCCGAGAGGTCTTCGCGATAACGTGAGGTTCGTTGTGTCTTAGCCATAAATTTATGTCCCATCAACGATACGAACCTGGGCGCGATTGACAAACTTTAATTGTTTGAAACTGCAAAAAATGCAGCGGCGCAGAAATCCGCAGCGATCCCGGCGGTCCGCCAAGCTGGGGCTACTGGACGGTCACCAAATCCGGCCGGCCCAGCGAGAGTCCGCCTTGAACATTGTCATGAAATTGGGCGGCAACGATGATATTGTTGGTGCAGGTGGTGTTATTCACCCGGAAGGCCGCGCTGCCGCAGTTGCTGGTGATCAGGTTGGTGAAGGAGTTGTGCACGCATTCGGTCTGGGGAACAGGCTGCCAGCCGACTTCAGTCTGTTTCTCGGTGTGCGCCATGAAAACACCGTAATGGCGGCTGTTGCGGATGGAAATATTGTGAAATTGATTGTCGCAACTCTCGCGCATGAAGATGCCCAGGTCATTGGCGGTCAAGACGGCGTTGCTGACGACGTTATGATTGAAAGCCAGATCGAGTGAGATGCCGGCCCCGGGATTGTCATGGAGACGGAGCCCGGTGAACTGGCAGTCCTCCGTCTGGTAACAGGCCAGGCCATCAAACTCGTTGTCAAACGCGGTGTAATTCCGCACCGTCAGCCGCCGCACGTCCCGCGTGGTGACCAGACCCCCTGAACGGCAGCGGGCACAGGTCACATGTTCCACTATCGAATCGCTCACATTTTGAATGGTGATTCCGTTGTTGCGGACTTCCGAGCTTTCGCCCTGAAGCTGCCAGAGTTCGCGTTGCTGGTGGTAACGGTTTCCGTCAATAAAAAGGTCACTGACGCGCAGGTCTTTGACAGTTGAATGTGGATTATTGACTGGTTCACCCAGGATGATCACCGGGCAATTGGCGCCATCCGCCAAGCGCAGGACTGTCGCATCCCCCGAACCGCGCAAGGTCTGATGATCGCGCTGCAACACGATGGGCTGGCGGACTTCAAAAGTTCCGGGTGGCAGCACCACTTCCCCGCCACTTTCAGGCAGGAGGTCCAGCGCTTGTTGGATTTCAGCGCTGGTTATGCTGGCGGGCAACATTGCGGCCTCCGGTGCCACGCCAGGTATTTGGGGAGCAATCCCGTGGCTCACCGGAAAGATCAACAACCCCACGCATAAGGCATGCTTTACGACCGCCAAACCTCTGATTTGATGCAAGCTCATTTTCATAAGCGCGGTACAATTGTAAGCAATCGCTGTTCCTATTTTGAAGCTCGCTCAAGGCAGATGAATTTTCAACAATTAATTCTGAAATTTAGCAAATGTTTTAGTTGAACGAATGAACAAAGCAGCCGATGGTAAGAGTTGAGGGGTTTGGTGGTCCAAGTTCGTACGTTGTTTTTCCCATTGTTGAATTTCGTTTCGGGATTTCCCAGAGGCTGTGAAGCCGTTATGCTCTGCGCGACTTTTATGGCGAACTTGAAATCCGCGAACACATCAACGCCGGCCGAACCCGGCTATGCCATGCCGGCGGAATGGGAAGAACACGCTGCTACCTGGCTCGGCTGGCCGCACAATGAAACCGACTGGCCGGACAAACTCGATACCATCCGCTGGGTCTATGGCGAAATAGTGCGGAAAATTTCGACGGGCGAACTCGTGCGGATTCTCGTCCGGCACCGGGCCGAACAGAAACTTGCCACCAGCTATTTGAAACGCGCGGGCTGCGATTTGAAGCGGGTCGAGTTTGTCGTGCATCCGACCAATCGCGGCTGGACGCGCGACAGCGGACCGATTTTTGTCCGTCGTAAACGTGCTGCCAGCGTCCCGCTGGCAGATCAAAATACGAGAAGAAAGTCAGTTCTGCCGGCAGGATGCCGGCAGCACGTTGGGATCGAGACCGCCATTGTTCATTTTCATTTCAATGCGTGGGCAAAATACAACGATTGGCAAAAGGACACCAAGGTCCCGGAAACCGCCGCGAAACTTTTGAAGAAACCGCTTTTCAACGCGCAATTCAACGGAAGGAATTTCATCATCGAAGGCGGTGGCATTGAGGTGAACGGTCGTGGCACGCTGCTGACCACCGAGGAATGCTACCTCCATCCGAAAGTCCAGGTGCGGAATCCCGGCATGACGAAGGCGCAATACGACGAAACGTTCAAGAAATATCTCGGCGTCAAAAACGTCCTGTGGCTGCTCAACGGTCCGGTCGGCGATGACACGCACGGGCACATTGACGACATCTGTCGTTTCGTGAATCCGAAAACGCTCGTGCTCATCCGGGAAACGAACCAGCGCGACATCAATTACAAGCCGCTCGCCGAGAACTGGGAGCGCGTGCAGGATTTCCGGCTCGAAGACGGTTCAAAACCCGAAGTGGTGCCGTTGCCGATGCCGGCGCCAATTTTCTATGATGGCTGTCGCTTGCCCGCGAGCTACGCGAATTTCTACATCGGCAACGCCTGCGTCATCGTCCCGACGTTCAACGACCCGAACGACCGGGTAGCGCTGGGCACGCTCGGCGAGTTGTTCAAAGACCGTCCGGTGGTGGGCATTCACGCCGTGGACCTCGTGCTCGGCTTCGGCTCGCTGCATTGCCTGACGCAGCAGCAGCCGGCGTGAGTTTCAATTCGGATAATGCTCGACGCCAGCCTGAATACAGGCTATATTTAGCCTATGAAAATTGCCAGCCGTCCCCGTTTCCGAAAACTGAAGATCAATTTGCAATCGCAAATGTTCACGTTGAGCAATGCCAAAACGTATTTGGGCCGCTTGATGGAAAAAGCCGGCCGGGGAGAAACGGTTTATATCGTCAAGGGACGGCAGCGGTTCATTTTGCAGGAAGCCCCTGAAATCGAGCCTGTCCCCATCCGTCCGCCGAACTATTTCGCCAACGCCTGCAGCCGGGCCGAAATTCAGGAGGACAATCGTCTGGCCAAAGCCTCGGTGATTCGCGCCCCCAAAGACCTTGAATAAAAAGGGAACGCCGTGAGACAATGGGACATCTTCATGTTTCCGTTCAGCAAGGAAAGGCGGCATCCCGCCGTCATCATTTCCAATGATGAAACCTGCCAGAATCCTGACATTGAAGAAATCAATGCCCTGCTTTGCACCTCGGCCAAAGTGAACCGGAGCGCGAAATCCACCGAAGAAGTATTGGACGAGGCTGACGGGCTGGATTGGAAAACCATGGTCCGCTGCGACAAAATTTATTTGCTGCCCAAAGCGCGCTTCGACGACCAGAAGGGCCAGGTCACCAAAGAACGCCGGCACCTGATAGCCCGGAAAATGGTGGAAGTGTTGAGGCTGCCCATTCACCGCCGGTAGCATCTGCGCCGCAGCAGCAGCCGGTGTGAGTTTTTCTGGACAAAATTTTTGCCGGGCGCAAAGTCAAAATTGTTTAAGCAAAAAAAATTCAGAACACGCCATGTCCAAATACAACATCGAATGCGAAGTAGCTGTGAAAAGCCTCAACGCGCTTCGGAAAATTCCGGCTGATTCGATTGCTTACGACACTCAATTGGTAATGCTTGAGCGTCACATGTCGAAAATTCGAGCATTAGCACTCGCAGTCAAATCTACAGGACATTTGGAGATTCAGTCCTTTCTTGACGCACCAGAGACACGCGAACAACTTCGTTGCGCTCGAATTAGGATTCGCAAAGCTGTAACCGGCAGAGACCGCAAGGCTGTTCTCAAAGCGAACCTTCAACTTTTAAGCTTCCGCCGAAAGGCGAGGTGGGCCAAAAGTATTGGCGTTGGTTACGGACAAATACACACTCCAGTTGGAGGTGGAGCGCCTGACAGCAATAGAAGAAGACATTGAAGGTCTAATGCTTCGTGCGCATCATGCTTTGAATTGCTTCACGGCCTCAATGCAGCGGCCGCAAATGGTTGGATGCTCAGGATTCTGGCCGACATCCGTTTCCCAATGCCAGCAGCGCTCGCATTTCTGGCCGTCGGCATGAACTACCAATTTGGCATTTGAGTCTTTGGTGATTTCAATCTGTGAAACATTCACCAGTTCTCGAAACTCATTAATTACACCATCTTTGAGTAGAGGGTCAGACTCATGCAGTTGTATTTTTGCGTCCAATGACTTTCCAATAACCTTTGCTTTGCGTTCAGTTTCCAAATGCGTGAGCAGAATCGCCCGCTTTTCAAACAGAAAATGCCAGCGAAACACAGGCTGCCATCGTTCACGGTCATCATTCCCTTGTAGCACCGAAAATTCGATTGGTTGCCAATTCGCTTCATGCACCGACCCCGTCGGTTTCCCCGGCACAAATTCCCACGCTTCGTCCGCCGTAAACGCCAGGATCGGCGCGAGCATCTGACACAGGCTGGTCACCAGCCGGTGCAGCGTGGTCTGCGTCGAGCGGCGGCGATGCGAATTCGCCGGGTCGGTGTAAAGCCGGTCTTTGATCACGTCGTGGTAAATCGAAGACAACTCCACGGCCACGAACTGGCTGATTTTTTGATAGACGACGTGGAATTCGTAGTCGTCGTAGGCTTTGATAACCTCAGCTTCGAGCTTTGAGAATTCGCCAAGAATCCAGCGGTCGAGGCCAGTGAGTTTGTCATCCGCCACGGCGTGCTTTGCCGGATCGAAGTCGTAAAGGTTCGAGAGCTGGTAGCGCAGAGCATTGCGGATGCCGCGATAGGTCTCGGCGACCTTGGCGATGCGTTCCTCGCTCACGATGATGTCGTTGCGGTAATCCTGCGACGCGACCCACAGGCGGACGATGTCCGCGCCGTGTTTTTTCACGTAAGCCTCGGCGGTCTGCGGCTTTTCGTAAACGCCCTGGCTTTGCTTGCTCTTGGAAATTTTTTCGCGGTCGGCGTCCACCATGAAGCCGTGCGTCAAAACGGTCTTGAACGGCGCTGCGCCGTTGCCGGCGAGCGACAGCAGCAGCGACGATTGAAACCAGCCGCGATGCTGGTCAGAGCCTTCCAAATACACGTCAGCTTGCCATTTTTCGGTAGGGCCGCGCTGCTGCGCGGCCTCGGATGTCTGGGACGAGCAGCAGCTCGTCCCTACCAAATGTTGCAATTCGCTTCGCCGCATCAGCACCGCGCGCGATGACGACCCGGAATCAATCCACACGTCGAGCGTGTCGTTGGATTTAGCGGCGGCCTCTGCACCTTTCCAATCCTTCGGCTTCACGAGCGACCATAGATCAGCGGCGGATTTTTCGAACCAGACGTTTGAACCATGTTTTTCAATCAAATCGGCGGTGTTGCGGACGATTTGGGCATCGAGGATCGGCTCGCCTTTCGCGTCGTAAAACGCCGGAATCGGCACGCCCCACGTGCGCTGGCGCGAAATGCACCAGTCGGGACGGGTTTGCACCGCGCTTTTGATGCGGTTGACGCCCCAGTCCGGCACCCATTTGACGCGGTCAATTTCGGCGAGGGCGGCGGCGCGGAAGGTAGGGCCGCGCTGCTGCGCGGCCTCGGAAGTTTGGGACGAGCGGCAGTTCGTCCCTACCACATGATCAATCTTGATGAACCACTGGTCCATCGCCCGGAAAATGACGGGCGTCTTGCTGCGCCAGCAATGCGGGTAGCTGTGATGATAATTCTCCTGGTGCAGCAGCGCCTTGCGAACGCGCAATTCGTGCAGCACGGCCTCGTTCGCGTCGCTCTTACCGTGTTTCTCGAGAATGGATTTGCCGATCATCCCGGCCGGCATCTGTTGCTCGATGGGCAAATCGCTCGTGTGCGCGAAGCGACCGTCGTCGTCCACTGGCGAGTAAATCGGCAAACCGTTTTGGCGTCCGAGATTGTAGTCGTCCAAACCGTGGCCCGGTGCGATGTGAACGAACCCGGTGCCGGTGTCGCTGGTGACGAAATCGGCGGCGAAGGCTTCACCGGAGCGGTTGCAGAAAGGGTGTTGATATTCCAATCCTGCAAGTTCACTGCCTAAAACCGTTTCAAGGGTTTCAAATTTTCCCCATTTACACTTTTCAGCAACAGCGGGAAGAAGCGATAACAGCATCCAATATTTTTCCTCGCCGACTTGTACAAGCGTGTATTGAAGCTTTGGATTGTAAGCAATCGCGAGGTTTGCGGGCAAAGTCCACGGCGTCGTCGTCCAGATTAGAACAAAAGTATTTAGCGTAGATGCCCTTGGCGGGTGTATTTCATTTTCGACTTGTGGAAACTCCGGGGCTCCGACAACCGGAAACTTCACGAACACACTCTGGCTGACATGGTCCTGATATTCGACCTCGGCTTCGGCGAGCGCGGTGCGGCAGGGAATGCTCCAATAGACCGGCTTTTTGCCTCGATACACGAAGCCTTTCTCAACGACGTCGGCGAACAGGCGCAACTCGTCAGCTTCGTATTCCTTGTTCAGCGTGAGGTACGGATTATCCCAATCGCCGAGGACGCCGAGGCGTTTGAATTGCGTGCGCTGGATATCAATGTATTTGCGGGCGTAGGCTTCGCAGGTTTTGCGAATGGTGGCGGCACTCTCCAAATGTGCTTCCGGCATCTTGCCGGAAGATCCAATTTCATTTGGATTGCCAGTACTAGTTGAGGAAGATGGATCTGCCGGCGGGACGCCGGCAGCACGTTGCTTGCGCATCTCCTGGCTGACCCTGAATTCGATGGGCAGGCCGTGGCAATCCCAGCCCGGCACGTAGGGGGCGCTAAAACCCCGGAGGGTTTTGTATTTGATGATGATGTCCTTGAGAATCTTGTTCAGCGCCGTGCCGATGTGGACGTCGCCGTTGGCAAATGGCGGGCCGTCGTGCAGGACAAATTTTTCCGCGTTTGCGCGTGCCGCCTGAATTTTTGTGTAAAGCCCGGTTTCCTGCCATTTTTTGAGCCGTTCCGGTTCCCGCGCGACGAGGTCGGCTTTCATGGGAAAGCCGGTGCGCGGCAGGTTGAGCGTGTTTTTGTAGTCCGTCGCCATTTTTCGGAGCGCGAACGGTAACAGCGGCGAAAAGCGGTGTCAACGAACGCAGGGAGTTTGAAATTTGCCAGACACATCAAATTGGGGAAGAAAAACCGGGTCAATCAGTCAGAGGATGACCGAGAAACCCGGGGAATTTAGAATGAGTACAACGTAGAATTACGGAGAACTCCAATCTGGGTTTGTACCGAAACCCAGATCGAAAACTGTTAAAAAATCAAAGAGCATCTTATAACCGCCTTGCACTGGAGTCAATTAATCACAATTGCTAATTTTTGTCAAACATGGTTTGAAAAGTATCAGTATTTATTAACATCATGCCCCATCTGATTAGAGGCGTCCTGACCGGTTATTTTGCGGGTTTTATGTCCACCCGAACCGGTGTCGGCAAAGATTCCTGTTTACAGTGTGGCTTCGATTGTTAACATCCGTTCAGAGAAACAAACGCATGGCAAACGCATGAAAAAAATCGAGGCCATCATCAAGCCGTTCAAACTTGAGGAAGTAAAATCTGCCTTGGCCGCTCTGGGTGTTCAGGGGATGACGGTTGCGGAGGTAAAAGGATTCGGCCGCCAAAAAGGGCACACGGAAATTTATCGTGGCAGTGAATACACGGTGGATTTTCTGCCCAAGGTGAAGGTTGAGGTTGTGCTGGCTGATGCACAGGCCGCTTCCGCAGTGGACGCGATTGTCAAAGCGGCCAAGACGGGCAAGATCGGTGATGGAAAAATTTTTGTGAGTGCCGTCGAGAGCATCGTTCGCATTCGTACTGGTGAAACGGGCGAGCAAGCGGTCTGAATCAAATATTGCGCATCAGAAAACAATGGAAAACAAGTGAAACCTTGATTTTTGCCCCCTGTGAATAACTCGTGAACAAAAGTTAATATGTTATCCTAGATACTTTCGTTCCAATTGCATAAAACGCTCCTGTTAATTGAAGTTGTTTGGGGCGTCTTATCATTTTTACCAGACATGTGATGATGGTGTGGATTTTGTTTTTCGTAAGATGTTGAAAACAAGCAGTTTGTTTCGATTGAAAAATAAAGCTTTTGGCGGTAGAGTTGAATGCATGTCTGCTTTCTCAGGGTCATGGCTCTTTGCCAATGCGAATATCGGTGAAAACCGGCAGCTAATCCCAAGTTGGGGGCTAGGTGAATAAACCACTTTAAAAACGGGCTTTTTGACAAAGTGCAAACACAAATTTCGGCTGAAAAAATTTGGAATTCTGCGCGGGAACATCTCCGTTCCAAGCTGAATAACGAAACCTACAACATGTGGTTCGCGCCGCTGCGGGCCTGCGCGATTGACGGCAACAACGTGACGCTGGAGACGGCCAACGAATTCAGCGGAGTCTGGCTCAAGGACAATTACCTCAGCCTGTTGCAGGATGCCTTTGCCGTCGCCGCCGGTCGCCAATTGCAGGTCAAATTCAAAATTGCCACGGGAAATGCGCCGGCTCCGTCCGCATCCGCACCAGCGTCGGTCAAAACAAAAGCTCCCGAATCCGCTCACGAGCGCCCGGCCAACAGCGAACTGCATTTTAATCCAAAAAATACCTTTGAATCATTCGTCGTCGGCAACAACAATAATTTTGCCTATGCTGCCGCGCTCGCCGTCGCCCAGGCGCCCGGCAAATCCTACAACCCGCTTTTTCTTTACGGCGGCGTCGGCCTTGGCAAGACGCATTTGCTTCACGCCATTGGCCAGCACGTTTCGGGAAATAAAAAGGGCGCGCGCGTCGCCTACCTTTCATCCGAGAAATTCACGAACGAATACATTGACGGAATCCAAAACAACCAGCTTGCCAAATTCCGCAAAAAATACCGCCAGACCGATGTGTTGTTGATTGACGACATTCAATTTCTCGCCGGCAAGGAACGCATCCAGGAGGAATTTTTCCACACCTTCAACGCGCTGCATGAGTCGCACAAGCAGATCGTGCTCACGTGCGACCGTCCGGCCAGCGAAATTCAGGGGCTTGAACACCGCCTCGTCTCGCGGTTCGAATGGGGTCTGGTCACCGACCTGCAACCGCCGGACGTTGAAATGCGCCTGGCCATTCTCCAAAAGAAGGCGCAGATCATGGGCGTAACGCTGTCGGACGACATCATGAATTTCCTGGCCAATCGCATCCGCACCAACGTCCGCCGGCTTGAAGGCGCGCTCATCCGCGTGGTGTCCTACGCCTCGCTCACCGGCAAGAAACTCACCATCGAAGTCGTCGAAGGCTTGCTGCGTGAAATCCTTCACGAAGAAGGCCGTTTTTCCGTCAACATCGAAGTTATTCAGAAGAAGGTCGCGGAACATTTTGACATTCGCCTTGCCGACATGACCAGCAAGCGCCGCCCGGAAAACATCGCCTTCCCGCGCCAGATCGCCATGTATCTTTCGCGCCAGATGACTGAAAGTTCGCTTAATACCATCGGCGAAGCCTACGGCGGACGCGATCACGGCACGGTGCTGCACGCCTGCCGCCTTGTCAAAGACCGCATGGAAGTGGACGCCAATGTCCGCCAGGTCGTCCATTATCTGGAAAAGCAGTTGATGCGCTAAACTTGATTGCGAATTAAATCCGCAGTCGGCAATCTGCAATTCGCAATCGTTTATGGCCGTCATTGAAGTCAGCGGTCTCACCAAGACCTTTCGCACCTACAAAAAGCAGCCGGGGTTTGGCGGCGCAATCAAAGGGCTGTTTCATCGCCAATACGAACAAACCATCGCCGTCAACGATGTGAGTTTCAAGATTGAACCCGGCGAACTCGTCGGTTTTCTCGGCCCGAACGGCGCGGGCAAGACCACCACGCTCAAGATGCTCGCCGGTCTGCTTTATCCCACCGGCGGCTCGGCCCGCGTGCTCGGTTACGTTCCGTGGGAACGCGCCGATGGCTACCGCCGCCAGTTCGCGCTCGTGCTCGGCCAGAAAAACCAGCTTTGGTGGGATTTGCCCGCGCGTGAATCGCTCGAACTGAACGCGAAAATTTACGGCATTCCCGCCGACCGCTTCGAGCGCACCGTCGCCGAGATGAGTGAAATGCTCAACGTCCGCGACAAGCTCAACATCAGTGTTCGCGAGCTTTCCCTCGGCGAGCGCATGAAGATGGAATTGATCGCCTCGTTGCTGCACCAGCCCAAGGTGTTGTTCCTCGACGAACCGACCATTGGCCTCGACGTGGTTTCCCAAAAGATCGTCCGTGAATTCATCCTCCGCCACAACACCGGGCAAAAGACGACGATTTTGCTCACGAGCCATTACATGGCCGACATCCAGGCGCTTTGTGACCGTGTCATCATCATTGACCGCGGCAAAATCTTCTTCGATGGTAAATTAAGCGAAATCTTGGATCGCTTCGCCGATTTCAAACTCGTCACTATCCAATGCGAAAAAGCGAACGATTATCCGGCGGAAAATCTGGCGCGCTACGGCGAGGTCGTGGAGAAAAACGCCGGCTCGATCCAGTTCAAAGTCAAACGTGACCGCGTCATTCCGGTTTGCAAATCGCTGCTCGACGATTTGGCGGTGAGCGACATTGACATACAGGAAGTGCCCATCGAAGACGTGATCCGCCAGATTTTTGCGCGATAGGTAGGGCCGCGCGGCCGCGCGGCCTCGGACGACCAGCCGGTCGTCCCTATCTTGTTATTCCTCCAAAAAGATGTTTCAATCCGCGTGTGGATGTTTTCCTGCAAGCGGCGATCGAGGAAGCCAGAAAAGGCCTGGCGACGGGCGGCATTCCCATCGGTTCGGTGCTCGTGCTGGACGGCAAGATCATCGGGCGGGGCCATAACCAGCGGGTGCAACACGGCAGCGTCATTCATCACGCGGAAATGAACTGCCTCGAAAACGCCGGACGGCTCAAGGCTTCGATTTACCAGCGCTGCATTCTTTATTCGACGCTTTCGCCGTGCCCGATGTGCAGCGGTGCGGTGTTGCTCTACAAAATCCCGCGCATCGTCGTCGGAGAAAACGTGACGTTCAAAGGCCCGGAAGAACACGTCCGTTCACAGGGCGTGCAGGTGGAAGTGCGGCAAGACCCGGCGTGCATCCAGCTCATGCGCGATTTCATCAAGGCCAGGCCGGAACTTTGGAACGAGGATATTGGCGTGTGAAGTTTTTGTAGGAGACGACGTAAGGAGGCTCAATTCAATATGGAATGAAAGTCAGAGCCTCGTTACCTCGGCTCCTACAAGAAACATTACGCCGCCGCCTGGTCCTGTTTGCGCCGCACAATCGGTTTGCTTTCGCCCAGCACCACCGGCCGGGTGATTTTGACGTGAATGATGCTGCCGTTGTCCGGCGCTTCATACATCAAATCGAGCATTAATTTTTCAATCAACCCGCGCAAAGCCCGCGCGCCGGTGCCCTTTTTCAGCGCCTGCGCCGCCAGTTCCTGCAGGGCGTCCGGGGTAAATTCCAGTTCCGCGCCTTCCATGGCCATGAGCTTGGCATATTGCTTGGTCAGCGCGTTTTTCGGCTCGGTGAGAATTGCAACCAACTCGTCCCCGGTCAATTCGGCCAGCGTCGTCACGACCGGCAGCCGACCGACAAATTCGGGAATGAAGCCGAAATTGAGCAAATCCTCCGGTTCGGCGTGTTGGAGAATTTCATTGCGCACCGCACCGGCGTTTTTTTGCGCTTCCCCAATTGCGCCAAAACCAATCACGTGCCGGCCCAGCCGCCGGTGGATGACTTTCTCCAACCCGATGAACGCGCCACCGCAAATGAACAAAATGTCCGTCGTGTCCACGCGAATGTATTCCTGCTGCGGGTGTTTGCGTCCGCCTTGGGGCGGGACGTTGCAGACCGTGCCTTCGAGGATTTTCAGGAGCGCCTGCTGCACACCTTCACCTGAAACGTCGCGGGTAATGGACGGGCCGTCCGCCTTGCGCGCGATTTTGTCAATCTCGTCAATGTAAACGATGCCGCGCTGGGCGCGCTTCACGTCGTAGTCGGCGTTTTGGAGCAGCCGCAAAATAATGTTCTCCACGTCCTCGCCGACATACCCGGCCTCGGTGAGGGTCGTTGCGTCGGCGATGGCGAACGGCACATCAAGAATTTTGGCGAGTGTCCGGGCCAGCAGGGTTTTGCCGGAGCCGGTCGGCCCGATCATCAAAATGTTGCTCTTCTCAATTTCAACGTCGGCGTGCGGCTGGGGTGAAGACTTGCCGGCCTCTTCATTTTTTGCCGCCGGTTCCGGCTGGGTCCGCTTGTAATGATTATGCACCGCCACGGCCAGGGTTTTTTTCGCGTGTTCCTGGCCGACACAATAAAGGTCAAGCTGCCGTTTGATGACCGCCGGTTTGGGAACGATGAACTTCGGCTGCTGCTTTTTGGTGGCGGCCGCGAATTCCCGGTCGAGAACGTTTTTGCAGAGAATGATGCAGTTGTCGCAAATATAAACGTCCGGTCCGGCGATGAGTTTGCGCACTTCCGCGTGCGACTTGCCGCAGAAACTGCACATGGTGATGTTATTCGGACGGGCCACTTGGGGTTTACGATTTACGATTGCCAATGGCGAATGGCGCGGCGCATTTAGAATTACAGCGAACATCCGAACGCTTCTCCCCCGCCCTTTCGGAAAGGGAGAGGGCCGGGGTGAGGGTTCGCTTTGAGTTCATGCGACGTTTGAGATTATCTTGTTCACACAACCACCGAACTTTTCTCCATGGCTCCCGGGATTTCCTTGCGGGATTGCACCACCTGGTCCACCAGGCCGTAATTTTTGGCTTCTTCGGCGGACATGAAATTGTCGCGGTCGCAATCCTTCTCCACCTGTTCCACGGTGCGGCCGGTGTGCTTGGCGAGAATGCTGTTCAAGCGTTGCTTGAGTTTGAGCATATATTTGACGCGGATTTCCACGTCGCTCGCCTGGCCCTCCGCGCCGCCCAGCACCTGATGGATCAGGATGTTCGCGTTCGGCAGCGCGAAGCGTTTGCCCTTCGTGCCCGCCGCCAGCAGCACCGCGCCCATGCTCGCCGCCTGTCCGACGCAGTAGGTGTTCACGTCACAGGTGAGATATTGCATCGTGTCGTAAATCGCCAGCCCCGACGTGACACTGCCGCCAGGTGAATTGATGTAAAGATGGACGTCCTTTTTCGGATCGGACATTTGCAGAAACAACAACTGCGCGATGATGATGTTTGCAATCGTGTCATCCATCGGCGTGCCGAGGAAAATGATGCGGTCAACGAGCAGGCGCGAATAAATGTCCCAGCTACGTTCGCCGCGGCCGGTTTGTTCAACCACAATCGGAACCAGAAAATCTTGCATGGCTAAATTACTACTCCATTTTTGCCGCAAGTAAAGGCGCGAAACGTTTTTGGACTGCGGCGGCAAGCGGAGCGCGACGCCGCTTTCGCAGAAGGTAAAATTCCACAATCGCCGGTTTTCAAAGCGCTGTCGCCGCTGCGCTCTGCCAGCGCAGTCCAAAATGTGCGGCTCTGCGGTGGCGGAATTTATTGCGAACAGGCTTAATTTCTCTGCGCTCTCCGCGGCGCCTCTGCGTTTAATTTCACCCAGATCAGCCGGAACGCGCTCGCGAAATCTCCTGGTTTCTCCGCGGTCCAGCGTGTGATTTTTTCCGGCGCGAACCACCCGCCACTCTCAATCTCATCGGGATGCAACTCAAATGGCCCTTCGGCTTCGCAGCGGTAAACCCAGCAGAATTCCCAGCCGGTCTCCGGGCGGGCATCGATTTTGAAGAGCCGGTCCGGCGCGCCGGCAACGTTCAATCCAATTTCTTCGCGCAGCTCGCGCACCGCGCACGCGTCGTAATCTTCACCGGAATCGAGATGACCGGATGCCGACGAATCCCACAAACCGGCGGCGGTATCTTTCTTCAGGGAGCGTTTTTGCAGAAAAACCTCGCCGCGCGAATTGAACACCAGCACATGCACCGCCCGATGTTTCAATCCGAGCCGATGCACCTCGCGGCGCGGCTGGCGGTCAATCACCTCGTCGCGCTCGTTGACGACGTCGAAAATTTCCTCGCTCATGGATTCGTGTTCCGTGTTGTGTGTGGCGTCAAGCAACGGGAAGCGCAGGCACAATACTTGACGTAATCTGCATCACGCAACACGTTGTGCCAACGCCACGAACTGTTCGAAACTCACCGCTTCCGCGCGAATTTGCGGAGAAAGCTGCAGTTTTTCAAATGCCCGCTCCAATTTTTCCGCCGGCCAGTCTTCACGCAGCAGTTTCAACATCATTTTCCGCCGTTGCGAGAACGCCCGTTTGACGATTTTCGCGAACATCACGCGTTGGTGGTCCGACAAAGGCGGTTGTTCGCGACGGATCAAAACCACGCAAGCAGAGTCCACGTCCGGCTCCGGGAAAAAACAGCCTGCCGGAATTTTGAACCACTCGCGCAGTTCGTAGTCGAGTTGAAGCAGCAACGTCAGCACACCGTAATCTTCGTCACCGGCTTTGGCCATGAGCCGGCGGGCAACTTCGAGTTGCAACGTCGCGACCATCCGTTCCGGTCGTTTGGGCGATTGCGCCAGTTCCACAAAAATGGTTGAAGCGACGGAGTAGGGCAAATTCGCCACGAGCTTCCAGTCGCCCCAATCGTGCGACTCGCGGCGGAGAAATTCCAGCGCGTCGGCGTGGAGCAAACTAAATTTCGGAGGGACGAGCTCTGCGAGTCCCTGTTTTTTTTGCGTGATTGGGGTTTCAAAGTTTGGGACTCGTGTAACTCGTCCCTCCGAAACTTTGAACCGCTCGCGCAAAAATTCCACCAGTCGCAAATCTTTCTCAATCGCCAAAACCTCACCCGCATTTTCCAGGAGCAATTCCGTCAGCGGACCCAGCCCCGGCCCGATTTCGAGGACTTTTTCCGTTTTTTTCAGTTCCGCCGCATCGACGATGCGGCGGAGTTGGTTGGCGTCGTGCAAAAAATTTTGGCCGAGGGATTTCGTCAACTGAATCCCGCGCGTGGCCAGCAGTTCCCGCATTTCCGAAAGCTTCACCGGAAGGATTAAACCACGGATGAACACGGATGGGCACGGATAAAAACGACGCGCGGAATATGTTCGTTCCCCTCGCCCCGCCCAAGCGGGAGAGGGATAGAGTGAGGGGATTTGAGTTTTCTACGCGCCACCTCCCCCCGCCCTCTCCCAACTCCGTTGGCGGAGAGGGAGAAAACGCAGTCGCGCACTTCGGTGTTCAATCCGTGTTCATTCGTGGCTCAAAACTTCCGCGAGGGCGCTGACGGCTTTGGCCAATTGCGCTTTGGTAATCGTAAGCGGGGGCGTGAAGCTGATGACGTTGCCATGCTCCCCTTCGGGCAACAGAATGAAGCCGCGCTGCAACATGGTTTTAATGGCCTGCATGGCCGCGTCAGTGGCTGGCCAGCCGTCGGACAAGTGCAGTTCGACGCCAGCCATCAAACCCAAACCGCGCACGGCGATTTGAAATTTCGGATTTGAAATCTTCGATTGCAGTTCGCCCAGCAGAAATTCGCCAAGTTCCGCGCTGCGTTCCGGCAATTCGAGTTTTTCAATTTCCTTGATTTGTGCCAGCGCCATCGCGCAGCCGACGGGATGGCCGAGGAAGGTGCTGGTGTGAATCGCCTCGCCGCGCGACACCGGCCACGCGGTGTCCATCAACTCGGCGCGGCCAATGCAGGCCGAGAGCGGGAAACCGCCGGTGAGCGCCTTGCCCAGGCAGATGAGGTCGGGCATGACGCCGGTGTGTTCGCAGGCAAACCATTTTCCGGTGCGGCCAAAGCCGGTGTAAATTTCATCGAGAATCAGCAGCGCACCGTGTTCGTCGCAAAGTTTTCGCAGCAGCGGCAGAAATTCCTTTGGCGGAATATTGATGCCGCCGCGTGCCTGCACCGGTTCGACGAGAATCGCGCCAATCCATTCGCGGCGGAAAAGATGGCGGATGGACCATTCAACGGCAGCAAGGTCGGTGGTTTTTTTTGGAAACGGCACGAAGTTTGCAAACTCGCGAAGTTGAAAGTGAAACGGGTTGCGGAAAAAATTGCGGTGGGTGGCGTTGAGCGCACCGTAACCGAGGCCATGATACGCGCCCTCGAAGGCAATCACACCGCGCTTGCCGGTGGCCAGCATCGCGGTTTTGAACGCGGACTCAACGGCTTCAAAACCGGAATTGCCGAAAATAACTTTGCCCGATTTTTTGCCGTTGCTCCAACGTTCGAATGTGATTCGGCTCAAGTCGCGGGCGAGTTCCGCTTTGCGCGCGTGCGGATGCACATCGCCCATGGCGTGCAAAAGCCGGGACATTTGTTTTTGCCCGGCCTTGACGACGCGCGGGTTTGCGTGACCGGCGGCGGCAACACCAAACGCGGCGGTCAAATCGAGATATTTTTTCCCGTCAGCGTCCCAAACGTAAACGCCTTTGGCGCGTTCCCAAACGATGGGCCAGGAGCCGTCCGGCTCCATGAACACAATGTTGCGCGACTCGTAATCACGCAACAATTGGATGATTTGCTGCGATTTCATTTTTTAACCACGGATGGACGGACACGGATAAATTCAGAAATGCGAGATGCTTTTCCCCTCTCCCCGCCCAAGCGGGGAGAGGGACAGGGTGAGGGGATTTGCGTTTTATGCGCCATCTCACCCCGGCCCTCTCCCCTCAACTTCATTGGCGGAGAGGGAGAAAACGCGGTTGCGTATTTCTGTATTCAATCTGCGTTTCATCAGTGGCTGATTAAACTCCCCGTTGTTCCGGCGGCCAGATGATTTTGTGCATCTGAACTTGAAACCGCACCGGCAGCGCGTCGGCGATGATTCTTTCCGCCAATTCGCGCCGCGAAACCGGCGTCTGGCCGGCGGGAACCTTTTTCAATGATTTATTTTGTTGCTCCGGCGCAAGCGGATGCACCCACGAAAAGAGCAGGGGGCATACCATGTTTGGCCGATGTTCGGCGATTTGCTGCGTGGCCCACTCATAATCTTCAACCGTGCCGATGACGAATTTGATTTCGTCGGTCGCTTTCAGGAGTTTGAGATTTGCCCAGCGATTGCGTTCGGCCTCGCCGCTGCTGGGACATTTCAAATCCATGATGCGCCGGACGCGCGGGTCAACCGGCGAGATATTATGCGCACCGCTGGTCTCAAGCAACACGGTGAACCCATCGTCGCAAAGCCGCTTCATCAACGGTAGGGAATTTTTCTGGAGCAACGGTTCGCCGCCCGTAAGTTCGACGAGCGGCAATTTCGGGGTTCGTCCCGCTTTGCGGGAGGATTGTGGATTTGAAAACGGCGCGGCCAGCCGCCGGACTTCCGCGCAAATTTCCGCGAGTGATTTTTTTTTACCTTCGGTAAAGGCGTAGGCGGTGTCGCAATACGAGCAGCGCAAATCGCAGGCGGTGAGCCGGATAAAAACGCAGGGCAGCCCGGCGAAGGTGCTTTCGCCTTGCAAGCTCAAATAGATTTCGTTGACAACCAGTGTGTCGGACACGCTGGCAGTGTAGCGCTCCGGCGTTAAAAGGAAATGGCTGTGATTTGCTTTGGCACGATTCGCGGCTATCTTCTAAGAATCCGCAACCACCTCAAGCTTCAGCTGTGGGGTTGGAATTGGGGCATAAAACTTGCGGCAAAAAATGAAAATCCCATGAAATGGCGCGGCGCACAATTCCTCCTAGCCTTCGTTTGCTTGGGGCAAATGGCCGCCCGCGCATCGAATCTCGACACCATCGGCGTTACGCTGTTGCAAGCGGTGACGACCAACGTCAACGGTGCGGGCATCCGCGTGGCACAGGTGGAGGCGGGATACGAAACAGCGACAAATTGGCAGGTCAATCCCAGTGCCAGCGGGATCGGGCAACCGGTGAGTCTTTTCACTTACTCTTCCACCAGTGGTTCGGCCAATAATTTCCCGAATGCCGTGGGGGCTGAGTCGGGTCATGCGGACGCCGTGGCCGGAAATTTTTATGGAATGTCCGGCGGCGTGGCCACAAACGTTACGCACGTGGACAATTACGAGGCGAATTATTTTATTAATAACATTGTAAATGCAGGAACTTCGATTCCGGCGCGTGTAGTGAATCAAAGTTTTACCGACGGCGCATACAATACAAACATAGATCAAATTTATGACAATTACGCCGCCAATAATGGCGTGCTTTTTGTCACCGGAGCCGGGTTCAACGGCTCCCCGGTTTATTCGCCAGCGACTTGTTACAACGGCATTGGTGTGGGCGTTTCCGATAATTCTGACACTCCCTACGGGCCGACGCCCGACGGCCGGAGCAAACCGGACATCGTCGCGCCCGGTTCGCCTGACACCGTGACAAGCTATTCCACGCCGCTGGTTTCGGGTGCGGCGGCTTTGCTGATGCAAGCCGGATTGCGCGGCGACGGCGGCAGCGACACGAATGCCGCTGCCAACATTCGCACGGTCAAAGCGTTGCTGTTGAATGGCGCAATCAAACCTGCCAATTGGACGAACAACAATCTTGCGCCGCTCCACACACGCTACGGTGCGGGCGTGCTGAACGTCTTCAATTCCTACAAACAACTTGCCGACGGCAAGCATGATTACATCGTTTCAACGAGTGTTTCCACCAACAGTCCTCATCCGCCGACCGGCGATATCGGCACGGTCAGTGTGTTGAGCGGTTGGGATTTCAACACCAATTCCAGCAGCGCCACTTCCGATGTGGTGAAACACTATTATTTCAACGTCACCAATGGCGTCAGCAACGCCACGTTCACCGCCACTGCCACCCTCGTTTGGAACCGCCACCGCAATCAGACCAGCATCAACAATCTCGATTTATTTTTATATAACGCCATTTCCAGCAACCTGGTCGCGTGCAGCACAAGCCTGGTGGACAACGTGGAACACATCTGGCTGCCGCGTCTGCCGCAAGGCCGATATGATTTACAGGTTTGGAAAGCTGGTGGGAGTTTTGTTAGCAGGAGCGAAACCTACGCGCTGGCATTTGAATTTTTCTCGATGTCGCTGAACGTTGCTAAATCCGGCATCAACGTTGTCCTCAAGTGGCCGATTTATCCAACGGGCTTTGTCGTCAAATCCACCACCAATCTTGCGCCGCCGGTGGTTTGGAACAGCCTCAGCAATCTGGTGACGACGGTGACGAACAATCAAAATTACGTGGTTTTGAACGCGACGAACGGCAATCAATTTTTCCGATTGCAACGCCCCTAAAGACTTCGCGCGCTCAGGCAAAATGTCCGAGCGCGGAATGTTTCCCGATGCGATAACTCCGCGTGATGGCTGTGGTCACGTGGCGTTTGCCGATTTCAACCGCGTGCGGTAAATCATGGTTCAACGCCAGCGCCGCCACGATGGCCGCCGAATACGTGCAGCCGGTGCCGTGAGTCGAGACGCCTTTGATAAACGGCGCGCTCAACAGCAATTCCGTCCGGCCGTCAAAAAAAATGTCCACCGCATCGCGCACGCCGCGCAAATGGCCGCCTTTGACCAGTGCGGCGCAGCCGAACCGCATGTGGATTTCCCGCGCCGCCACACGCATATTTTCAACAGACGCAATTTTGCGTCCGATCAAAATCCCGGTTTCGTCGAGGTTGGGTGTGACCAGAATTGCGAGCGGCAGCAATTGTTCCCGTAAAATTTTAATCGCCGCCGGTTTCAGCAATGCCGCACCGCTGGTGGAAATCATGACCGGATCAACCACGAGCGGCGGGCACTTTTGCTTTTTGAAAAAATCAGCGACGACACGAATGATTTCCGCTGAAAACAACATTCCGGTTTTCACCGCCACCGGCCGCAATTCCTCGAACACGGCTTTCATTTGCTGCCGCACGATTTCAGGCGAACACGGTTCGACGGCGAGAACGCGCCGGGGATTTTGTGCGGTGAGACAGGTGATGACACTCGCGCCGTGAACGCCAAGCGCGGCGAAGGTTTTCAAATCGGCCTGAATGCCGGCGCCGCCGCCGCTGTCGGAGCCGGCAATGGTAAGCGCCACCGGCCATTTCACGATCCGTGACATGAGTTTGAACTTACCGGCATTCGCACAAAACGGCACGGAAAAAGACCGGCCGGCGGGGACTTGGGTTGCCCGGACCGTCTCAAGCGAGGCGTTTGTCCGACGCAGTAACCCGGAGAAGCAGGTCGTTCAGTTCCTGCATGCGCGGCGGTTTGCCGATAACGGCGTCCACTTCTGAAGCGGTTTCTCCCTCTTCCCTCATTATCGTGCCCCAGCCGGTCATCATGATGATGGGTGTGTTGGGGGACTCCGCTTTGATGGTTCGGGCCACTTGGTGTCCATCCATCTTTGGCATGCCCAGATCCGTAATGACCACTTCGTAGGGCTGGTTTTTCAGCATGGCTGTGCGGAACAATTCCATTCCGTGCTCCCCGCCGGAGGCAACCATCACCCGATGATTGAAGTGAGTGAGACAATCGTCCAGGAGTTGCCGGACCTGCGCGTCGTCATCAATACAGAGGATGTGAAGGGAGCGCTTCGGTTTGACTTGTGGCGAGGTGCCCGGCACGGTTTGCGGAGGTCTTTCCTGAATGGGGAAAATAAGCCGGACACAGGTGCCGCGGCCGGGAGCGCTGTCAATCTCAATAATGCCGTCGTGGCGTTGCATCATTCCATAGACCATCGCCAGACCGAGTCCGGTGCCGCCGCGCTGGGCTTTGGTGGAAAAGAACGGCTCCAGACAACGTTGCCGTGTTTTCTCATCCATGCCGAAGCCGTTGTCCTTCACTTCGACCTGAAGCTGCCGCTCGGAGGCCCCCCTCTCTTCCGAAACGGGACCACTGATGGAACGAGTGACAAAGGTGATGGTGCCGCCTTGCGGCATGGCGTCCACCGCATTGAAGACCAGGTTGATCAATGCTTCCCGGAGTTCACCGGCATCGCTGTGCAACAAGAATGGCTCCGGTTCCAGTTTACATTGGACGTTAATGGAGATCCCTTGGCGTTGCGAAAGGTCACGCCAACGAGGGCGGGTGAGTTCGATCACCTCCTCAATGACTTTATTGATGTTCACTTGGGTCAATTGCTCCTCGTCAGAGCGGCGGCGATAGAACTCCCGCATGCGGGCGACGATTTGAGCTATGTCCCCGCCCGCCTGGTTGATGGTTTGCAGGTAATGCTTTGAGACCTCCGGCAAATCCGGCAGCGTACTTAGCAGCAGTTCCGAATAGGCGACAATGGGAGATAGCGCGTTGTTGACATCGTGTGCAACACCGCTGGCCATTTGTCCCAAGGCACGGAGGCGCTCCTGCTGCACCACCACATGCTGGGTCCGGCGCAACTCTTCGTAAGCCTTTTGAAGTCCCTCGGTGAGGCGCACTTGATCATAAAGGCTGCGGCATTGTTCCTCGGTGGAGAGAACTTTGACCTGCAGGGCTTCCTTCTCCGAACGAACTGCCGCGATTTCGGCAAGGATCTGCTCATTTTTGTATCGGACCTCCTCCAAGACGAGCACAATCATGCTGACGGCGATGAAAAGCTGCAACACTGCGGCCACAAAAAACCCGGCGCTGAACAGGTTGCCGTATTGCTGCGAAAGCGGATAACTTCCCAAATAAAAGCCCCACAGCAAAAAGCCCAGCGCCAGCATGCCCGCGCCCACGAACGGCATTTTCTTCCGCAACTGGTAGAAACAAGACCCGGCAAAAATACTGCCGGAACCGAGCAGGATAAAGACGGGCAATTGGATTTGCAGCGCACTGGAGAGGATTTGCGGACTGACGATGGTCCAAACCAGCAGGAACACCATGAACAGACCAAACAACATCTGCGGGACCGGGATGCCGATAAAACGCAAGCTGCCCCACAAAAGAAAGACCGCCGAAATCGCCACACAACACTGCTTGAGCATGAAAAAGACGCTCTCAGGCGGAGAATTCTGCGTTTGGAGGCTTAACGTCAGCCACAGGGCATAAAACAACCACGCCGCCGTCCACACGGTGAAATACTCCCGCTTGGTATAACGATTCAGGTAGTAAAAAAGCCCCACCAGCACCCACACGCTTAACAGCGACACCATCAACGCCGCCCGCATATATTCCCGGGAAAATATCAAATCCATATCTTTAAGTCCTATAATTTCATTTCCGGCTGCACTTTAATCAATCGGGCAATCTTGTTTATTAAACCTTCAGATTGTTGCATAAGCCTTTCCGAGCAAATCAAATATAATATCTAATCACAAAATCAGATTCTGTCAATCTTTCTGACATGCGGTTTAGGAAGCATTTTTCGGGCCGGGAAGGAACTTACCCCTTCACCTACTTTCTCTTTGGAACCCGTCCTTATACGCTTATACTCAAGCGCATGGACAAAGAGCAAGTCGCGGAAATTTTGGCCGAAATCGGCACACTGCTGGAATTGAAGGGCGAAAATCCGTTCAAGACGCGTGCCTACGCGAATGCCGCGCGAACGATTGAAAGTCTGAACGAGCCGCTGATAAAAATTGTCGCCGAAAATCGGCTTGGCGAAATCAAAGGTATCGGCGAAGCGCTCACGAAAAAAATCACCGAATTCGTCACAACCGGCAAATTGAAGTATTACGATGAGTTGAAAGCTTCGATTCCACCCGGTTTGATCGAGATGCTGGAAATTCCCGGGCTGGGGCCGAAGAAAATCCAGGCGCTCAACCAAAAACTCGGCGTGGATTCGGTCGAGAAACTTGAAGCTGCCTGCAATGCTGGCAAAGTGGCCGAACTCGACGGCTTTGGTGAAAAAACGCAGTCAAATTTGCTCGAAGGCATTGAGCGCCGCCGTACTTACGCTTCGAAACATTTGTTGAGCGAAGCGTTGCGCGCCGCCGAACCGTTACTCGACGGTTTGCGCGGGCATCCTGACGTCATCCGATGTAGTGCTGCCGGCAGTTTGCGGCGGGTCAAGGAAGTCATCGGCGACATTGATTTGCTGGCATCGTCGAAAAAGCCGGCGGAGGTCATTGGGGGGTTTGTCGCGCAGCCGGGCATCATCAAAGTCACGGTCAAGGGTGAAACAAAGGCAAGCGTCATTCTGGACGGTGGCATTCAATGCGACTTGCGCGTGGTGAGCGACAAGGAATTTCCGTTTGCGCTTGCGTATTTCACCGGCAGCAAGGAGCACAACATCGTCATGCGCCAGCGGGCGATTCAGCGCGGCCTGCGGCTCAACGAATACGGCTTGTTCAAATCGAAGGAAGAGACGCGCGACCCAAAGCTGCTCGTGCCGTGCCGGGACGAAACGGAAATTTTTACGAAACTGGATTTGCCGTTTGTGCCGCCCGAACTGCGTGAAGATCACGGAGAATTTGCGGCGGGTGAAAAGAACGATTTGCCGCGGCTCATCGAATGGACGGATTTGAAAGGCGCGCTGCACAATCACTCGACGTGGAGTGACGGCCACAATCGGCTTGAGGAAATTGCCGAATACATGGAAGAACTTGGTTTGGCATACTGGGCGATCACCGACCATTCGAAGTCGTCGTTTCAGGCGAATGGTCTCGACGCAAAACGCGTTCGCGAGCAAATCAAGGAAATCAAAAAGATTAACGGGCAGCTTGCCGAACGCGGCAGCGATTTTTGTCTGCTCACCGGAACTGAAGTGGACATTTTGCGCGACCGGCTGGATTTCAACGACGAATTGCTCGCAGAACTGGATGTGGTGGTGGCAAGCTTGCATGTTCCAGCCAGCGGCGAAGCGGAGAACACAAAACGTCTGATTCGGGCGGCGGAAAACAAATTTGTCCACATCATCGGCCACATGACCGGCCGGCTGCTTTTGGAACGCGAACCGTATCCAGTCAACGCGCAGGCGGTGATTGATGCGTGTGCTGAGACTGGAACATGGATTGAGCTGAACTGTAATCCGCACCGGTTTGACTTGGACTGGCGGTTGTGGCCTTACGCAAGAAGCCGGGGCGTGAAATGCGTCATCAACCCGGACGCGCACCGGAATGAACACGCTGGTTTTCTCAGACTGGGCGCGGGAATCGCGCGCAAGGGTTGGCTGGAACAAACAGACGTCGTCAATACTCTCACCTTAAAATCGCTGCGGAAGGAGTTAAAACGCAAGCGCTTAAATGGTTGAGACAGGCCAGATTTTAAGGACCTTTTTGCTGTCCAGATAAGCAAAAAAATGCCTTGACTGGAATAATATTTTGTTGGTACCGTTACTAGGTCATTGGCTGTTTGCCCTTTTTTTGAATGTTAAAGGGCGTGAACGGTCTAAATAATGATCCGGTGTGATAACGATATAAACGATATAAACGATATGAAGAAGTTTTTTATCTCTGTGGGACTCATTGCTGCCGGGACGGCCAGCCTTCAGGCTGCCTATGCCCCTGACTGGAATTCCAAGTCGGCTTCCATGTGGAGTGTTTCGGGCACGCTGCGGGGGTTTTATGATGACAACTACCAAACGGCGCCAAATGGACCCAACAAACAAGGCAGCTTCGGTTTTGAGATTTCCCCCGAACTTGAGTTCAACGTGCCACTGCAACAAACCGAGTTGGGGATGCGTTACATTTACGGTTTGTATTATTATCAGAAGCGGGAGGAGCTGGGCGAAAACCCGATTGACCAGACCCAGCAATTTGATTTGTGGGTGGATCACGCGTTCACCGAACGTTGGCAGGCAAGAGCGCAGGATTCGTTTGTCATGGGGCAGGAGCCGGAATTGATTGATCCCAATTTTACCTCCGTGACGCGCCGCGTTAATGGAAATAACATCCGCAACACCGGCACCCTAACTCTGAACACGGCTTGGACGCGGTTATTCAGCACCGCGTTGAACTATCAGAACTCATTCTTCGATTACCAGGACAACGGCGCTACCCCTGATAATCTTGCGACTCAAGGTGCCAGTCTTGCTGGTTTGTTGAATCGCATTGAGCAATTGGTTTCGTTGGATTTTCAATGGCACGTCGCACCGGAAACCGTGGCCTTTTTTGGCGGTCAGTTTGGCGCAGTAAATTATATAGGGGATGAGCCGATTGCTCTCAATACTGGGCCTCAACCATTTTATTATAGCGACGTTCGTGACAGCCGTTCGTACTATGGATATGTTGGGGTTCAACGCAAAATGCTTGCGAATTTGAGCTTTACCGGCAAAGGCGGGATGCAGTACACCGATAATTATAATGATAACGCAACTTCGCTCAATCCGTATGCGGATCTTTCGTTGATTTATACCTACTTGCCGGGCAGTTACGCCCAAATTGGTTTTACTCAAACGCAGAACGCAACCGATCAAGTGACGCCCGACGCCAACGGTCGCATCACCTTGTCTACGGAGAGTTCCACGGTTTACGCTTCCATCAACCACAAATTGACATCCAAGCTGCTGGGCACAGTCATTGGGCGCTGGCAACACTCGATATACAACCAGGGCCTTTACAACAATCAGGCGCTTGATTACTATAGTTTGGGCATGAACCTGTCGTATAGTTTCAACCAGCATTTTTCAGTTGATGCCGGCTATAATTTTGATGATGTTGTCTCTAAAGTTCAGGGAAACAGTTATACGCGCAACCGCATTTATTTGGGAGTTTTAGCCACCTATTAGCCAGCCGTGTTAAACTAAATTGTTTTGAACGTTTAGACGGAAGCCGGGTCAAGGGTCAATGGTCTGGCTTCCATTATTTTTTTCCGACATATGGATTCATTACAAAATCAGCCACAACAGGAAACCAGGCTGCACTTCCTGGACTATTGGCGCATCATCCGCATTCGCAAGGCCATCATCATCACTGTTTTTCTGATTACCGCCATCGTCGCCACAGCCGTAACGTTCCTTTTGCCCGAATCCTACGCCAGCACGGCCCGAATCAGAATCGAACCTGACTCTATTGCAGACATTACGGGCGTTGGCAGTCACGTGACCTACGCTCCTTATGATCCCTATTTCATTCAGACCGAATTTGAAATCATCCAGGATCGTGTTGTTTTGGGAAAAGTCATCGAAGCCCTGAACCTGAACGTCGAGTGGGGCAAAAAATACTTTGGCGGCGAAACGCTCAAAACTCCCGAGACCATGGAGTTTCTCAAGAAACGAATGAACCTGATGCCCGTGCGCAACACCAAGCTCATTGGAATCACCGTTTATAGCGAAGACAAAAACGACGCTGCGCGCCTCGCCAATGCCATTGCCGAAGCCTACCGCAATTACCGCCTCAATCTGCGCAAGCAACTCACCCTGAATGGCATCAGGGTTTTGGAAGATCAGTTTAAGTCGGACCAAGAGCAAATCCAAGCCGTTCAAACCAATGTGGACAACCTGCGCAAGGAATTCAGCATCAATGACAGTGATCCCAACTCCATGAACCCCACGGCTACGCTCTCGCAGGAGCAATTGCACAATTACAACGCCATGCGTCTCGAAGGCGAGACGCGCTACATGAAACTGGAGAAACAACTGACCCAACTTCAGGCCTTAAGCCCGGATAAAATGAGAGACGTTCTGCCCACGTTGATTCCAGATGCCAGTGGAGCACTGTCCGATTTGTTGAACAAACTGCATGAGTCTCAACAGGCATTCTCCACTTTGACAAACGACTATTCACCGGCCGATCTACATATCGCCCGTGTCCAATCCATGATTGACGAGTTGAATCGCCAGATTGACGCCCGGGTCACCGGCATCATGGCCGGCTTGGAAAACCAGGTTCAGTCAGAGAAAGCCGCCCTCGACTCACTCACCGCCAGTGTTGAGACAGCCAAAGAAAAAGACCAGTTGGATTTCAGTAAAGGCCAGCCCTACTGGGAGAAAAAACGCGAACTGGGAGACAAGATCGAATTCCACAAGCTGCTTGGCGTCAAAATTGCACAGGAAAAGCTCGACCTTGAAATTCCCAAAACTTCAATAGTGGAAATTACCGGCCCGGCCGAGCCTGGAGACAGCCCCGTCAAACCAAACAAGACATTGAACATCGTTCTCGGTGTTGTCATCGGCTTGATCATGGGGGTCGGTTTGGCCTTCTTCATTGAATATCTGGATACCAGCGTCAAGACGATTGACGAGGTGGAGCGTGCGTTCCAATCGCCGGTGCTTGGCGTTATCCCGCAAAACGTCGGCTACTTGGTGGACGAAGGTCTCGAAAGCCCGCACGCCGAGGCCTACCGCGTGCTGCGCACCAACATCCTGTTCTCACGCAAGGACGAAAAGCTCAACACCGTTGTCGTCGTCAGCGCCGGTGCGGGAGAAGGCAAATCCCTCACCGTCGTGAACCTGGCCACCGTGTTTGCTCAAGCCGGCCAGCGCGTATTGGTCGTGGATTCCGACCTGCGCCGTCCGACACTGCATAAACGGTTGCACGTCAGCAACAACATCGGCCTGACCAATTATCTGCTGAAACAAAACAAACTCGAAGAAATCATCCTGCCCACCAGCGTGCCGATGCTTGACTTCATGGCCAGCGGCAAACTGCCGAGCACTTCGATGAGCATTCTTGGTTCGGCGCAGATGAAGGAAATGGTCGCCGAATTGAAGCAGCGATATGATTTCATCTTCTTTGATTCACCGCCCATTCTGGGTGTGAGCGACGCCTCGGTCTTGGCCAGTGAAGTGGACATGGTCATTCAGGTTATTCAATACCGCCGTTATCCACAGCCCATGAGCATCCGCGCCAAGCAATTGATCAAAAAAGTCGGCGGCAACCTCATCGGCATCCTCCTCAACAACATCAACATGTCGCAGGACGAAAGCTATTACTACTACACCGGCTACTCCCAGGGCAATTATTACTACTCGCGCAACGAAGACGCTCAGGAAACCCCCGCCAAGGGAAAAGATTCCGACGACACCGACAGGATCGGGATTAAACAAAAGTATTGATTGTGCGCCCAGTTTCGTAAGGATTAGGGACAATGAAATTATTTTGGAAAGCGTCAAGTTTGGGATCTTTTGCTTGTGGCCTGCTGTTTACCGGTGTCATTTTCACTGGATGCCATTCGCCGGTAATGACCGGTTCGCCATCCACAGGCTATACTGCAACGGAGGTTGCCCGTTTTCACGTCGGCGATACCGTCATCGTGACTTTGTCCGGCCTTCCGTCTGACATTCTTCCGCATCAGGAACCCATCAAGGAAGACGGCACCATCACCATGCCTGATATCGGGCATGTTCAAGCTGCGGGCAAAACTGCGGGGGAACTTCAGAACGAAATATATAATCTCTATGTGCCGAAGCTTTACCGCCATCTCACGGTCACCGTGAATACCGGAGATCGCGTCTACTACGTTACCGGCGAAGTCAAACAACCCGGACGCCAGCTCTACGCCGGCCAAATGACTGTCACCAAGGCCATTACGACCGCGGGCGATTTCACTGACTTTGCCAATCACAAAAAAGTCTGGCTCATCCGCGCCAACGGCCAGCGCATCAAAGTCAATTGCAACGAAGCGTTGCGAAACCCGTCCAAAGATCCGCCGGTTTATCCCAACGACCAAATCCAGGTGCCGCGCAAAATTTGGTGATGATTCAACTCAACATCCTTTCGGGAAGAAAGGCGGGCGCTCAATCGGTAGCCCGCCGTTTTCCTTTCCGCATCGGTCGTGCGCCTGGAAACGAGCTGCAACTCGACGACGACGGCATTTGGGATCAGCACCTCACGCTGGAATTTAACCGGCAGAAAGGTTTCACGCTCGCAACCGCGCCAAACGCCCTGACCACCATCAACGGCGAACCCGTTCAGGCCGCGATTCTTCGGAACGGTGACATCATCACCCTCGGTTCCGCCAAACTCCAGTTCTGGCTTGCCGCCGCCCGCCAGCGCAGCCTGCACCTGCGTGAAGCATTCGTCTGGGTGTTGCTGGCTGCTGTCACTGCCGCCCAATTTGCATTGATTTACTGGCTCATCCGTTAATGCCGGAAATGCCGCGCGCCGGTGAATGCCATTGCCATATTTCGTTCGTCCGCCGCCGCGATTGCTTCTGCGTCGCGCACCGAACCGCCCGGTTGAATCGCCGCCGTTGCGCCCGCTTCCGCCGCCGCAATCAAACCGTCCGGGAACGGGAAAAATGCGTCGCTGCAAACCGCGCTGCCCTTGAGCAAAAGCTTTGCTTCGCCCGCCTTCCAGACCGCAATCCGGCTTGCGTCCACGCGGCTCATTTGTCCTGCACCAATGCCCAGCGTCCGGTCGACCGCCGCATAAACAATCGCGTTTGACTTCACGTGCTTGACCACGCGCCAGCCAAAAAGCATTGCGCACAATTCATTGTCCGTCGGCTGCCGGCGGGTGACGATTTTCAAATCCGCGCGCGCCGCTGTTTTCAAATCGCGCTCCTGCAACAAAAACGAATTTGCCCCAACACTTCGCACGTCCAGCGACCGTGCGGCGAGCGGCGATTTCAAGACTTTGAGCAGCCGTAGATTTTTTTTCTTTTTCAAAATCATCAGGGCTTCCGCCGAAAAATCCGGCGCGACGATGACCTCGCTGAAAATTTCCGCGATGGCCTCCGCGCACGCGCCGTCGAGCGGACGGTTCACGGCGATGATGCCGCCAAACGGCGCCTGTTTGTCCGTTGCAAACGCCTTGTCCCACGCCTCACGCAAATTTGCGCCTTGGCCGACCCCGCACGGATTGGTGTGCTTCAAAAGCGCCAGCGTCGGCGGGTCGTCCGAAAATTCCGCAATCAAATTCGCCGCCGCCGTCAAATCCAGAATGTTGTTGTAGGAAAGTTCCTTGCCGTGCAGTTGCTGGAAAAATTCATTGAAGCCGCCGTAAAGCGCCGCCGCTTGATGCGGATTTTCACCGTAACGCAGCGGCTGCGCCAGCGGCGCGAAAACATTGAGTGAAGATGGCAGGCTGGAAGCCTCCGCCACGTTGAATTCTTTTTGCAGATGCGCGGCAATGGCGCCGTCATAGGCGGCAGTGCGCGCAAAAACTTTCGCTGCCAGTTTGCGTCGCAGTTCGAGTGTCGTATTGCCGTTGGCGGAAATTTGTTCCATGACTTCCGCGTAATCCAGCGGATCAACGACAACCGTGACACTGTCGTGATTTTTTGCCGCGCTGCGGAGCATGGACGGCCCGCCGATGTCAATGTTCTCAATCGCGTCGTGCAGCGTCACGTTCGGTTTGGCGACGGTTTGCTCGAACGGATAAAGATTTACGACGACGAGATCAATCGGCTGAATGTTATGCGTGCGGACAGCGGCTTCGTGCGTTTCGTTGCCGCGAATGAACAGCAAGCCGCCGTGGACTTTCGGATGGAGCGTTTTGACGCGGCCATCGAGCATTTCGGGAAAGCCGGTGTGTTCGCTGACGTCTTTTACCGTGAGCCCGGCCTCGCGCAGCGTTTTGGCAGTGCCACCGGTGGAAATAATTTCAATTCCGGCTTTTGCCAGAATTTGTGCGAACGGAATCAAACCCGTTTTGTCCGAAACTGAAATCAACGCCCGTTGAATTTTTGCCATAGCCCGACCAAAATCCCCCATGACTGCCGCTGCCGTCAACGGCAAATCATGGTTTTGACGGCGCGGGCTTTTGAATCATGTCCTCGCCGATGGCGCGTTCAAGCCTGGCGCGGGCGACGGCATAATCGTGCAACGCCTGGATTTGCGTTGTGCGCGCCTGAGTCAGTGACGTCTCCGCGTCAAGCACGTCGAGTTGCGTGCTGGTGCCGGCGTCGGCGCGGGCGCGCGCCTCGCGCAGGGCCTCGTCGGCCTGCTCCTGCACTTTCTGCTGCGATTCCAGAACCTCACGCGCCTCGATGAAATCGGAATAGGCCGTGCGAACTTCGAGCTCAATTTGGCGTCCCTTGTCGTCCACGTCAGTCCTGGATTTTTCGTAAAGCGCCTTGGCTTGGACGACTTTGCCGCGCGTCAGCATCCCGTCAAAAATATCCCAGCTCAATTGTCCGCCGGCGTTCCAGCCGTGAATATCATGATCGAGTTCGACCGGCGGCGTAAACTGGGCGTTATACCAATTGTAACCGGCAAAGACCTGAATGGTCGGTTTGTAGCCGGCCTTGGCGTTGACGACATTGAGGCGCTGCAACTCCGCCGTTTTGCGCGCGGCGACAAGTTCGGTGCGCCTAGCCAGCGCCTGCTGGATGGCGGCGGGCAAATCCACCTGATACGGTGTGGCGTCAAGCGTATCCGTCAGGTTCAACGGAATGTCCTCCCAGATTTCGCGCGGCAAATTGTAGCCCAGCAGGTTGGATAGATTATTTTTGGCGATGCGATAATTGTTTCGCGCCCGAATCAGGGCCGGACGCTCATTGGCGACAGCGACTTCGGCGCGGAGCACGTTGAAGTGTGGCACGGTGCCGGCATCGTAGCGGCGTTGCTGGTCTTCGAGTTCCTTTTGGAGCAGGTTGACCGAGGCTTCATGCACGGTGATTTGCTGGGCGGCAAGCAGCACGTCGTAATACGCCGTGCGCGCACCAAGCAACGTGTCGGCAATCACGGTCTGATATTGTGCCAGTGCCTGCTGCTTCGTGACGCTGGCCGCGCGCAACGCTGCGACCATTTTCCCGCCTTCATAAATGGATTGAACGATTTGAACGCCCGCATTCCAGTTTTGATGCGGTTGGCTGAATCCGGGAACAGGAAAGGATTCAATCGCGCTCGGATCGGTGTCCTTGTATTGGCCGGTCGCCTGCAGATGCGGCAGGGCGACGGCGCGCGTTTGCACCACGACACCCTGCGACGCTTCGAGGTCGCTCTTGGCCTTGAGGATCGTGGCGTTTTGTGAGAGCGCGATGTTGAGGCAGTCGGTCAGCGACAGCGGGCGCGTGATCCAGCCGGGCAGGCTGGTATTTGTGTTTTGCGCTGTTATGTTCCAGACAAAACAAATGAACACCCCGACGCAGAAAAACAACTTTTTCATACGGCCATGAATCTATCAGTTGGGCAATTCGGTGCAAACTTGCAATTTTTTGCCGCATGGGCTTTCCTTTGCCCGATGTGGCGGCGAAGTAATACCATTTGGACTTTCAGTTATGCGCTGGCTGCGATTTTTGTCGCTGGCTGTTCTTCAAATTCGTCAAATGTGTTCCAGGGCTACATTGAGGGCGAATATGTTTACGTGGCGCCGCCGATTGGTGGCGCGCTGACGAATTTGGCCGTTGCGCGTGGTGACGAGGTCAAAGCCGGGCAGTTGTTATTTGAGTTGGAACGCGGGTCGGAAGCCGCGACTGTCCAACAGGCGGAAAAAAATCTCGCACAGGCTCAATCCCAGTTGGACGATTTGAACAAAGGCAAGCGTCCGACGGAAATCGCCTCGCTCGAAGCGCAACTGGAGCGCGCACAGGCCAGTTTGAAACTGTCCGCAGCCGATTTGGTCCGGCGTGAGCAACTCGGTGGTGCCAACGTGGTTTCCAAGGAAGAATTGGATCAGGCCCGAGCCCAGCGCGACGTCGATCAGGCGCAGGTTAACCAACTGATGGCAGATTTGGAAACGGCACGGCTCGGCGGTCGGGAGGATGTTGTTCGCGCTGCCGAGGCCGGCGTCGAATCGCAGAAGGCTGCGCTGGACAAGGCGCGCTGGTCGTTTGATCAAAAGCAACAATTCACGCCAATGAATGCCTTCGTGCATGACACGTTGTATCGCGCCGGCGAATGGGTCGCGGCGGGCAAGCCGGTCGTCGAGCTGTTGCCGCCAGGCAATGTGAAAGTGCGTTTCTTCGTGCCGCAGGAAATGTTGCCGCGAATCAAGACCGGCGAAAACGTTAGCGTCACTTTTGCCGGCGGCAAGCACGCGTATTCGGCCACGGTCAATTACATTTCCACGCAGGCTGAATTCACGCCGCCGGTTTTATACAATCGCGAGAACCGCGCGAAACTGATTTTCATGATTGAGGCGAAATTTTCTCCGGTGGACGCGGCGGACCTTCGCCCCGGCCAGCCGGTGGACGTGAAAATCTCTCCTTGAGGCATGAGCGCGAGCGAACTCGTCATTGACGTTCACGGCGTCACGAAAAAATTCGGCGGACGCACCGTCGTCAACGACATCGCGATGCAAGTGCGCCACGGCGAGATTTACGGTTTCCTCGGACCGAACGGCAGTGGCAAGACGACTTTTCTGCGGATGCTCTGCGGCCTGCTCAAGCCGGATGCCGGCAGCGGCCAGTGTCTCGGTTTCGATTTTCGCACGCAAAGTTCCGAAATAAAAAAGCAGGTCGGCTACATGACGCAGCGGTTCAGCTTTTACGAGGACCTGACCATCGAGGAAAACCTGGATTTCATCTCGCGCATTTACGGCGTGCCGCAGCGCAAGGCCGCCGTTGAAAAAAGTCTGGAACGTCTCGGCATGACCAAGCGGCGAAAGCAACTCGCCGGTGAATTGTCCGGCGGCTGGAAACAGCGGCTGGCGCTGTCCGCGTGTCTGATTCACGAGCCGCAACTGCTTCTGCTCGACGAGCCGACGGCGGGTGTTGATCCAAAGGCACGCCGCGATTTTTGGGATGAAATCCAGCAGCTTGCCGGCGGGGGGTTGACCGTGCTGATCACAACACATTACATGGATGAAGCGGAACGCTGCAATCGCGTGGCCTACATCAGTTATGGAAACCTGCTGGCCAGTGGAACGGTTGACGAAGTTTTGAAAAATTCAAAACTCACGACCTGGGAAGTGACCGGCGGAAATTTGCACGAATTCGCGGAAAAAATCCGCGGAAAACCCGGCGTCGAGCAAGTCGTAGCGTTCGGCTCAACGCTGCATGTCAGCGGGCTCGACGCGGAAAAATTGCGCGCGAGCGTGAGTCCGTTGATCACGGGCGATTATCACTGGACGCAAATACAATCGGGACTGGAAGACGTTTTCATCAGCCTGATGGAAACCGCGAAGGACAATTACTCGTGAAATTCAACTGGCAACGTTTTTGCGCCATCGTCGCGAAGGAATTCATCCAGATGCGCCGCGACCGGCTGACGTTCGCCATGATGCTTGGCATTCCAATAATTCAGCTCATTCTGTTCGGCTACGCCATCAATTCCGACCCGAAGCATCTGCCGACCGCCGTTTATTCCGCCGACAACGGCACTTTTTCGCGCACGATTGTCTGGGCGATGCGCAACAGCAGTTACTTCGACATCACGCGCGAACCGCAGAGCGAGGCGGAAATTCAAAAACTGCTGGCGCAAGGCACAGTGCAGTTCGTCGTGGAAATCCCGGTGGATTTCTCGCGCAAACTGCTGCGCGGCGAACAGCCGGATTTGCTGCTCGAAGCCGACGCAACCGACCCAATGGCCATAGGCTACGCCGTCGGCGCGATGAATTCGCTGACGCCGATCGTTTTGAATCGTGATTTGACCGGGCCACTGGCGAAACTTCGCGCCAGTTCCGCGCCATTCAATCTGGTTTTGCATCAGCATTACAATCCCGAAAACATCACGCAGTATAACATCGTGCCCGGACTCATGGGCGTGATCCTGACGATGACGATGGTCATCATCACGGCACTCGCCATCACACGCGAACGCGAGAGCGGCACGATGGAGAACCTGCTTTCGACGCCGCTGCGCCCGGTCGAAGTGATCATCGGCAAAATCGTGCCTTACATCATGGTCGGCTACATGCAGATTTTTTTGATTCTGGTGGCAGCGAAATTTTTGTTTGACGTGCCGATGGTCGGCAGCGTGCCGTTGCTGCTCGCGGTGGCATTTTTATTCATTGTGGCGCATCTGGCGGTCGGCATCACTTTTTCCACCATTGCGCGAAATCAACGTCAGGCCATGCAGATGGGAATGTTTTTCTTTTTGCCGAACATTTTATTGTCCGGCTACATGTTTCCGTTTCGCGGAATGCCGGGCTGGGCGCAGGACATCGGCGAAATTCTGCCGCTGACACATTTTCTGCGCGTCGTGCGCGGGATTCTGCTGAAAGGAAACGGTTTCGTCGAAATCGCGCCCGACCTTTGGCCGATTGCGCTGTTTCTGGTTGTGATGCTGGCCGTCGGCATCAAACGCTACCGGCAGACGCTGGATTAAACGGGTATTTTAATGGCATAATTCGTTGTCATTCAATAGGTTGCTGGCTAAACTTGCAAATTTGGTCTATTTCGGTTCTCCTTATCTAAATGTGGCGATTTAGTTGCCTGGTTTTAACCATCGGATTGGTGCTGGCCGGCAAAGTTTTGATCGGTGCGGAATCAGCCGAGGTCAATATGGATTATGTGGCGCAGCGCGCTCTCGAACGCGCGCGCCAGCCTTTCCATTCGCCGCGCGCCGATTTGCCGAAGGTGCTGCGGCAGGAAAATCTCAACTACGACAAGTACCGCGAGATTGAATTCCGGCACGACCGAGCATTGTGGGCGTCGGACGGCCTGCCGTTTCACGTGGAGTTTTTTCATCCAGGCTACATCTACAATGAACCGGTTCACGTTTATGAATTTACTGCCACGCACGTGCAGCCCATCCGGTTCGTTCAAGACTTTTTCAATTACCGCGCGTTGCACATTCAAAACGACATCCCTTCGGACACGGGTTACGCCGGGTTCCGCCTGTTGAATCAATTGAACGAGTCGAACAAGTGGGATGAAATCGGCGCGTTTCTCGGCGCGAGCTATTACCGGCTGCTCGGCAAGGGGCAGCACTACGGTCAATCCGCGCGCGGACTGGCCCTGGATTGCGGCGAACCGGATCGGCCGGAGGAATTTCCCATTTTCACCGACTGGTGGCTGGGCAAGCCGCAAAAGGACGATGGGCAATTAAAGTTGTTTGCCATTCTCGACAGCGTCAGTTGCGCGGGCGCGTATCAATTTCTCATCCGCCCGGGTGAAACGACCGTGGCGGACGTTGAAGCCGTGCTGTTTTTCCGCGAAACGAACAAGATTCATGCCGTGAATACGAACCGGCTGCCCATCAAAACCATCGGCTGGGCGCCGCTGACGAGCATGTTTTGGTTCGGCAAAAATTCGGAGCGCAAATTCAATGATTACCGTCCTGAAGTTCATGACACCGACGGATTGCTGGTTCGCATGGACAACGGCGAAGTGTTCTGGCATCCGCTCGACAATCCCTCCGTCATGCGCCACCAGATTTTTTCCGCCCCGAATATCCGCGGTTTTGGGTTGTTACAGCGCGAGCGTTCCTTCGCGGCGTATCAGGACATGTTCAACCTTTATCACCTTGAACCCAGCGTGTGGGTCGAGCCGCACGGCAACTGGGGCGACGGCGATTTGCATCTGGTGGAACTGACCGCGAATTACGAGGGCTTCGACAACATCGTGGTGTTTTGGGATCCCAAAAACAAACCCGCGCCGCTGCAACCCTGCCGCTTCAGCTACGCGCTTCGTTGGATGAGCGACACGGACAAACTGTCCGAAGAAAAAGTCGTGTCCACGCGCATGGGGCTGGACTCGGGTAATGCAAATGTCCGGCAATTCGTGATTGATTTCGACGGGCCGAAACTCGACGCCATTCCCGAAAACGATCTCCCGCAGGCAGTTGCCAATTGCAGCGCCAACGCGGTGATTGTGTACAACCAGGTCTTGCGCTGCTTCGGACTGGGCACCTGGCGCGTTATTTTGAAAATGCAACCCAAGCCCGGCAACACCGACCCGGTGGACCTGCGCTGCACGTTGCAAAAGGGAACCAACATTTTAAGCGAAACCTGGACTTATCAATGGAGTCCGCCATGAACGGCATTGGTGCGCTGACCGATTCCGCCGGCCATTTGGCGGGACGCCCGCTTGAAGAATGGAACGCGGCGTATGAGAAGGTGGAGAATTATTTCCACGCCCTGCGCGTCCGCAACAAGGCCCTGCTCGGCCAGCTGGTGCTCCGCGTGCTCGAACGCGCCGCGCACCGCGCGCCCGCCGAGCCGGAACGCTCCGCCACCCAGCTCGCCGCCGAGGAAATGGATCGTATTGTGATTGAGTGGTTCGCCGAGGTGTTGCAGGAACCGCCGGCCAACGCCGACCAAATGCTCTCCACGCGCGGGCGGCTCGCGCTGCTGCTCGCCGACATGCCGGGCCGATGGCAGGAACAATTTTTGCGGCCCGGCCCGTGGCCGAGGGAATTCATCACCGCCATGCGCGAAACCTATCTGCGCGCCGGGCCGGATTTTCAACTCTCAAAAATGACGCCGCGCCCCTTCGATCTTGGCCCGATTACAACACTGACGAATCTGGGCAAGCTGCCCTATCTCAAAATGGTTCTGGCCTGGACGCTGTTTGCCTTGCTGCTGGTGGCCATTTTCATCCTCACGCACTGAGCCGGATAATTTCATGCTTGCTTCAATAGACATTTGTAAAGCGCGTGTAGCGCAGGCTTCCAAGCCTGCTGTGTCGCCGACTTCCCAGTCGGCAGGATGTCGGATGCGGCGTGGCGTCAGCGGGTTTGGAAACCCGCGATACAGCAGACTTGGAAGTCTGCGCTACGCAGCCAGGCCGGCACCGGCAGTGAAATATCCAGGCTAAACCATGACCGGCACCTCTCAATCCGCCCCGGCCTCAAGCCAGTCACCGCCATTGCGAGTGATGTCCGCGCCGCTTATCGAGCGTCATGGCTGGCGGCTGTTCATCTTTTATTCATGCGCGCTGCTGCTGACGGGTTTGGTCTCGATGCTCTTTGCCGATTTGCTGTGGCGGACGGGCTGGTCCGCGTCGCGCACCGTGCTGCTGGTTTTGTTTGTGATTTTGTTTTTGTTCATTGCCATCGGTTGCATGCACGGCCTGTATGGTTTTGTGTTGCGGATGTTCGGCGACGACCGCTGCATCACGCGTCTGAAGGAATATCGCGGCCAAAGCATCGCGGGCATCAGCACGGCGATTGTCTTTCCGGTTTATAACGAGGATGTCGTGCGCGTCTGCGAAGGCTTGCGCGCGACGTATGAATCTTTGGAAAAAACCGGCCAGCTTGAACGCTTCGACTTTTTCATCTTGAGCGACTCCACCAATCCCGACAAATGGGTTGAGGAGGAACGGCGCTGGTATGATTTGGTTCATGAACTTGACGCGCTGGGCCGCATTCACTATCGCCGCCGGTTGAACAACGAAAGCCGCAAGAGCGGGAACGTGCGCGACTTTCTCAATGCCTGGGGCCGCCGCTACCGCTATTTCATGGTGTGCGACGCCGACAGTGTCATGCGCGGCAAAACGCTCGTGGACCTGGTGAAATTGATGGAAACGCATCCGACCGTCGGACTGATTCAAACCGTGCCGGCGCTCGTGAATGCCGAATCGTTATTCGGACGCATCCAGCAATTTGCCAACCGCCTTTACGCGCCGCTGTTTATTGCCGGATTGAATTACTGGGCGCTCGATCTGGGAAATTATTGGGGGCACAACGCCATCATCCGCACCGAGCCGTTCATGCAATTTTGTGATTTGCCGCAACTGCCCGGGCGCAAGCCGTTCGGGGGCCAGATTCTCAGCCACGATTTTGTCGAGGCTGCGCTGATGTTGCGCGAAAACTGGGAAGTCTGGTTCGCTTACGACCTCGAAGGCAGCTACGAGGAAACGCCGCAGGCCATGATCGAAAACGCCCAGCGCGAGCGCCGCTGGTGTCAGGGCAATCTGCAACACGGCCTCGTGCTCTTTGCCAAAGGACTGCGCGGGGTGAGCCGGCTGCATCTGATTCTGGGTATTTGCGGCTTTCTCGCCGGGCCTTTATGGCTGGCATTTCTGCTCACGTTCAACTGGATTTGCTGGTTTCACAAACACACCGGTCTTTCGGACATCACCGTGCGGGCGTTCACGCGATACCTGGGCAACTTTAGCGGCACCGCCCACGCCCTGCTCATTTTCGTCATCTGCATGGTCGTCATCATGCTGCCAAAGGCGCTTGCGCTCATTGACCTTTCGTATGATTCGGAACGACGGCGGGCGTTCGGCGGTCTGGCGCGCGCAACCACCGGCGTCTTTTGCGAAACCATTTTTTCCACGTTGCACGCGCCGCTGCTGATGTTGTGGCACACGCGGTTTGTCGTCATCAACCTGCTGGGCGTCAGTGTCGGTTGGTGGCCCCAAAAACGCGCCGCCGACGGCACGGCGTGGACCTATGCCATCCGGCGGCATTGGGGGCACACGTTGATCGGGCTGGTTTGGGGCGCATTCATGTGGTGGCTCGGACCGTCGCTGTTCTGGTGGTTCACGCCCATGCTGGCGGGAATGATTTTGTCCATTCCCTTGAGCGTCTTCACCAGCCGGCGCAGCCTTGGCGCGCGCACGCGAAAGCTGGGATTGTTTCTCACGCCGGAAGAAATCGCGCCGCCGCCGGAACTGGTCGCGCTCCGTGCGAACATGAAAGTCCATGAAATCACCGAAGACACCTCCCCGCGCCGCCCGCACGCGGGTCTGGCGGAGGCGGTGCTCGACCCTTACGTCAACGCCATTCACGTTTCACTGCTGCGCGAGAAACAACTCAATCCGGTTTATGCCGAGCAACTCGCCGGGCTGGGCGTCGGAAGCCCCAAAGTCCGCGCGCTCGGGGAAAAATTGCTGGCCGCCGGGCCGGACAAAATGACGCCCGCCGAACGGCTTTTAATCATGGCCGACGAGCGCACCATGGTCTGGCTGTATCATGAAGCCTGGCTGCGTCAATCGCTCGCGCCGTGGTGGAAAGCCTCGATTCGCGGATACAGCCGGCAGGATGAGTCGTAACCGCGACTTCTCGCTACGGCTAGAGCAATTCCAGCACTCGTTGCAACTCCGCGTCCGTGTTGTAAAAGTGCGGCGAGAGGCGGATGTAGTTTTGTCCTTTGCGGTCCGCGCGCAATGACGCCACGATGCCGGCGTCCGTCAATTTTTTGTGCAACGCCGCGAGGTCTTTGCCCGCCTGGTAAAAGGAAATGATACCGCTCGCGTTTTCAATTTTCGCATCCGCGTTCAAAACCGTAAAACCTTTTGTCTGCAACGCGGGCACGAGCCACGCGCGTTTGCGCAGCAGTTCGGCGGCGATGTTTTCGACGCCGATTTCCACCACGAGTTCCATGGCGGTGATCAAACCGACCAGGCCGAGCAGATTGTGCGTGCCGGCTTCGTATTTCGTCGCGTCGTTGCGAAAAATAATTTGTTCCTGCGCGACGAAATTCGGGCAACGCACGTTATGCCAGCCGTAAATCGGCGGGTTCAGTTTTTCCTGCAACTCGCGCCGGACATAAAGCAGGCCCGCACCGCAAGGGCCGAGCAGCCATTTGTGCGCGTCGGCGGCGAGAAAATCCACGAGCTCGACCGTCGTCGGAAACGCGCCGAGCGTCTGAATCGCATCGAGACAGAATAAGATTCCGCGTTCGCGCAAAAATTTGCCGATGGCCTGAAAATCAATTCGATAGCCGCTGATGAAGTGGCAGGACGCGAGCGCGACGAGCCGGGTGTTTTCGTCCACCTGACCCATCACGTCCTGCGAGCGGATGACGCCGAGGCCGCGGGTGTTCAACAGGCGGACTTCGACGCCGCGTTCGGCCAGCGCCATCCACGGATAAACGTTCGACGGGTAATCGTCGTGGTAAATGAGGATGTTGTCGCCCTTGCGAAGATTCAGCCCGGCGGCGACAAAACTTAGCGCGAGCGACGTCGGCCCGACGAGTGCGACTTCCTCCGGCTGGCAATGCAACAATCGCGCCCCGAGTTTGCGCGCCTCGTCCAAGCGGTGCAGGACGAAGGCTTCCTGATCTCCCAGCGTGCCGCGTTTGGCGCATTCGGAAACGGCTTCGGCGACGCGATGCGGCAACGGGCAAACCCCGGCGTGCGCGAGGAAAATTTTGTCGCGAGCGACAGGAAACTCACGTTGGCGAAGTTCCTCGTTCGCGAGCAATTCGGTCAATGTCATGCGGCGAAGTTAATTCGCAAAGGCCCGGCGCGCAAAGCGGAATTAAAAGTGGCTTGCGGCGTTGATTTCGTTGAAGTAACCCAGCCAGAATTGGACGACTTTGTAGGCGATCATCAGCGCGACGAGGAAATAAAGGATGCGCGGCGTCCATTGGGCAAAGGCATGGAGCTTGCGCGTGCCTTCCTCGTTGTAAAGCCGGTTCAAATGGCGGAGCGTTTCATCAAGTTTGCCGCTGACTTCGCCGCTGGCGTAAAGATTGGCGAACATTTCCGGGAATATCGGGCGGAGGCGCACGGCTTCGGACGGTGTTTGACCGGCGGCCACTTGCGGTTTCCACGCCTGCACCGCGTGTTGCAACGCGGGCGAGCCGCTGGCAGCGGCGGCCAAATCCCAGGCCTCGATGATATTGACCCCCGCACTGATGAGCGCTTCGAGCGCCGCTGCGAGCCGTGACAGGGCAAGGCAATGCCGCGCCGTGCCGAGAATCGGAATCGGGCGCAAAAGAGATTCGATTCGCGCGCGCCAGTTTTCGCCGTGTTTGCCTTGCGTGGCGTAAATGGCAAGCGCGACGACGACGTAAATTGGAATCAGCACGCCGAAGGTTTTTGCCAGGTAAGCGGGCAAATTGCCGGACAGGAAGAATTGCGCGAAGGGAAAAATGAAGATGGCCAGATGAAACAGCACGACCGGATAAATCAAATCGGCAATGACCTGGCGCGCAATGCGGGCGCGGTCGTTGTAGTAATCGGCGAGCAAACGGAAACAGGCGTCGAGCCGCCCGCTGTGTTCGCCGGCTTCAATCAACGCGAGGTCAAACGCGGGCAGCCAGCCGAGAGGTTGCAATGATTCGGCCAGCGTCGCGCCCCGGGCGAGTTCATTGAGCAGGCGTTGCAACGGCTCGCGGAATGAAGGGGCGGGCGGACTGCGTTTGATTTGCTCCAGCGCACGAACGACGCCAATTCCGGCGGACGTAAGCTGGGCGAGTTGATGAAACAACTCGGCACGCTGGGTGAATTGGCGGGGCGTGACAATAAGCGGCATAACGCCCGCGCGGCGGTCGGCGATCAGGCCACGACGCGGTCAAGGCTGGCCTTGAAATCGCGCTTGCTGCGCGCGCCGACAATTTGGTCGGCGACCTGGCCTTTGTTGAAGAGCAACAGGGTGGGAATGGCGCGAATGCCGTATTCGGTGGCCAGCGACTGATGTTCGTCAATGTTCACTTTGCCGATTTTCACCTTGCCGTCGTATTCGTCGGCCAGTTCGTCGAGGAGCGGCGCGATCATTTTGCACGGGCCGCACCACTCGGCCCAGAAATCAACGAGCACGGGCACCGGCGATTGCAAAACCTGCTGCGCAAAATTTTCCTGCGTGAGCGTGACGATTAATGGAGAAGCCATACGTCAAATGGGATAGTTTTTGGCACGAGAAACAATGCGGGCAAAAACGGTTTCAGCCGATTGCATTTTTGAGGATCAGGAACATCCAAACCACAGTGCCGGCGGCAAACAATCCAGCCACAACCGCGGCGATGACCAGAATGTTGTCGAGCGCGCCAATCGTGGGAGCGGCGGCAAGCACCGCTCTTTGAACCGCCGGAGCGGGACGTGTTTGAGCTGCGGGCGCAGCAGCGGCTCGTGGCGCGGCAGCAGTAGATGCCGGTGGAGTTTTTGCCGCGGTTGACAATGGTACCGCGCTTGGAGCGCCGGTAGGACCGCCGGGCGGCAGCGTCGGCAGTTTGATGGTCGGCGCCGCGGATGGTTTCGGCGGCAAATTGATTCGGACGGTCTCTTTTTTGGGCTGGACCTTGCCGGTTTCTTTTTTTACCGGCGGCACAGCGCCTGCGGGCGCGCCTGGTATGTTCGAAGGAATATCAGCCATAGTATTTAGTGGTTCAAGATAAACGGCAGACGGCGGCTGTCAAATTTAATTCTGGGAACACATGGGAGGACTGTTGGCACACAACCCGCCATCAAGTCTTTTCCTCAATCAATTCACGCCGTGCGCCACCGAGCAATTGTTCGACGAAACCGGTCGAATAAACGCCCCGCCGGAAATTCGGGTCCTGCATGATGGCTTGCTGGAAGGAGACCGTGGTTTTGATGCCGGTGATCATGTATTCGGCAAGTGCGCGGTTCATGCGATCCATCGCCTCGCGCCGGTCTTTGCCGGTGGTGATCAGTTTGCCGATCATCGAGTCATACGTCGGCGGGATCGTGTAACCTGCGTAAGCATGTGTGTCCACGCGCACGCCGCGGCCACCGGGCTGAAAATACATCTCAATCCGTCCCGGGCTGGGACGGAACTCATCAAACGGGTCCTCGGCATTGATGCGACATTCGATGGCATGGCCTTTGATTTGAATGTCGCTTTGCGAATGTTGCAGCGGCTCGCCCATCGCCAGCAGGATTTGGTAACGCACGAGATCAATGCCCGTGACTTCCTCGGTGACGGGGTGCTCGACCTGGATCCGCTTGTTGACTTCGAGGAAAAAAAAGTTGCCGTGATTATCCACGATGAACTCGACGGTGCCGGCGTTGGTGTAGTGGGCGGCCTCGGCGATTTTCACGGCGGCCTTGCCGATTTTGTCGCGCAATTTGCGGAATTTATACTCGAGCAACGGCGACGGCGCCTCTTCGATCAGTTTTTGGTTGCGGCGTTGAACGGAACAATCGCGTTCGCCCAGATGAATAATGCGGCCCTTTTGGTCGCCGAGAATCTGAATTTCGATGTGATGCGGATTCTCGATGTATTTCTCGATATAAACGCCCGAATTACCAAACGCCTTTTCCGCTTCGGTTCGCGCCGTGTGATAACCTTTCACAAGTGAAATGTCATTATGCGCCACACGCATCCCGTGTCCGCCACCGCCGGCGACGGCTTTGATCATCACCGGATAACCGATGTGTTTGGCGATGGCCAGAGCGTCCGGTTCTTTTTCAACGACGCCTTCCGACCCTGGCGGTATGGGAACGCCGGCCTTTTTGGCCAGTGCGCGGCTGACCGCTTTGTCGGCCAGCGCCTGCATCGTGCGCGGATTTGGGCCGATAAAACGAATGTTGCAACTCTCGCAAACCTCGGCGAAATGCGCGTTCTCCGAAAGAAAACCGTAGCCGGGATGAATCGCGTCCACATCCGCGACCTCCGCTGCGCTGATGATGCGGTCAATGCGCAAATAACTTTCCGCCGCCGCCGCTTTGCCGATGCAAATGGCTTCATCGGCCAGTTGCACGTGCATGGAATTGGCATCTGCCTCCGAATAGACGGCGACCGTGCGGACGTTCAACTCTTTGCAAGCGCGAATGATCCGAACAGCAATTTCGCCGCGATTGGCGACCAGAATTTTTTCAAACATGGGCTTTCAGTGAAAGCAAACAGGATTAAACGAATGTTTCCGTCGCCGAAGTCAGGCCGGCCGCACTTTGAACAGCGGCTGGCCGAATTCCACCGGTTTGGCGTTTTCCACCAGAACCTGCGTGATGACGCCTTTGACTTCAGCTTTGATTTCATTCATCACTTTCATCGCTTCAATGATGCACACAACGGATTCAGGGTTGATTTCAGTGCCAATTTCAACGTAACTCCCGGCCTCAGGGGATGGCGCGCGGTAAAAAGTGCCGATCATTGGTGATTTGACCTCAATTTCTCCGGTGGCTGGAGGTGGCGCTGCCGGGGCGACAGCCACAGGTGGCAAAACCGGAACAACACCCGCAGTTCCCGGTTCATCATAGTGAACGACAGGCGAGCCGCCGTTCAAGCCGCGCTTCAGCCTGATTTTTGAATCCTGACGTTCCAACTCAAACTCCGTTATGGAGTTTTTTTTCATCAGGTCAATTATGGCCTTAATATCTTTTATATCCACGGCGCGTTTTCGTTAAAGTAAACTCGAATTCCTGTTTTTTTTATCCATGATAACCAAAAAAACAGCAGCCGAAGTTCGACGCTGCTTGAATCATTATTAAGTTGGATGGCATCCTATTCATTTGAAAGATTATCGTCAAGTTTCAAAATAGAAAAAAATTTTGATCACAAAAACGGACAAAATTGCCATAAAAATCAATTTTATTGCTGTTTTTTATTAACTTTAACGTCAACGGCAGCTTCCAATGCCAAAATATAGGATTTTTGGCCAAACCCGGTGATTTGTCCCCAGCAAACCGGCGCAATCAGCGATTTGTGTCTGAATTCTTCTCTCGCATGAATGTTTGAGAGATGAATCTCAATGGTCGGTACCCCTACCGCTGCAATCGCGTCCCGTAGCGCAATGCTGGTATGGGTGTAAGCGGCGGCATTGATGACAATCACGTCAAACTGCCCTTTTGCCTGCTGAATCCAGTCAACCAGCTCGCCTTCCAGATTGGATTGCCGGAAATCAATCCCCGCCTTCAGTTGTGCGGCACGTTCCCGCACCTTTGCCTCAATATCGGCCAAAGTCGCGCGGCCATAGACTTCAGGCTCGCGCTGTCCCAACAGATTCAGATTCGGCCCGTTGAGAAAGAGAATTTTCATGTGCGCTGGGCAGAATAACCGGTCATCGGATGCTTGTCGATTTGATTTCCGGTCGTGGCGAGCAGAAAGCCCAATAAGGTGAAGGCCGTCCAGGCCAGTGCCGGAATATAGAGGCTAAACTCACCAAACCCTTGGATAAACCAGGCAAATACTCCCAGAAAAATGGCGAAGCTTGCCGGATCACCAGAGCGCCAGACGCGCCGCCCGATCGTCAGCAATGAAAGCACAATCCAGGCTCCGTAAAGCGTTCCGCCGACAATGCCCGAATCCGAAAATTGTTCGAGGTAGTCATTATGCGCCAGGCGGGCCATTTCGGCGGTGGGCGATTTGAGTTGTGCGTAAGGCCGTTGAAAAGTGCCCGGGCCCGTTCCCAGCAGCGGATGCTTGAATGTGGTTTCCACCGCCGCGCGCCAGTAATCAAACCGTGCGCCGACGCTGGTTGCGCCGGCGGCAAGGTAGCCGTGGAATCGCACGGCAAAAATTCCAAGTCCAATCACCGTTACCGCGATGAGTGCCGCCCATTTCAACCGAGCCGGCCACGGCAAACGAAACAAGCAGGCGCCGCCGATGGCCATTGCAATCAGCCAACCCAGCTTCGAGCCGGTCCAAAAAAATGCCGCGCCACCCAGAAAAATGGTCAGTGTGATTACCGTCGCGCGAATGGGTGGTCGCAGTCGTTTTGTGCTGTTGAACGCCAAAACGAGCGACCCCGGTAATAACAGCAGAATTAAGCCCGCCAAGGCGTTGGGATAAACCAACGTGCCCATGACGCGCCCTTTGGCAAACTTGGCGAGGATGGCCGGATTGGGCACGTCCACGGCATTGGTGGTGATGATGACCTGGTTGCGTTTCATCTCCATAAACAGTTCCGGCGGAAGGTTTGTCCAGCCGGTGCGCGCTCCTTCCAACAACATTTGCCGGCTTTGCGGGAACTCGAACAGCCGCTGGTTGATTCCCCGAACGAGACAAAATGCGAACGCCGCCAGCACACCGATGAGCAGCCAATGCCATGCGCGTTCGCGTCCGAAAACAAATGCGCCGATGAAGTAGCAGGCGAGGCATCCGGCAAATTGACAAAGCGTCGTTGCGGTAAGATTGCCATCCACGGTTTGCGTGGCGGAAAGAAGCTGCCAGCCGAACCATAGCAACGGCAGCAGCCAGAGCCAGCGCGTTCCCGGCCAGCGCGGCTTGCTCGTGAACACAAGCGCCGCGCCCGTCAGTGCCAGCGGCAACAGAATCCAGTTGCCCCAACGTGTGGGCCAGGCGTCCGCCCAAAATTCGGAAGGCGAAACCGGCGGCGTGATTTTTTGGTCGAGGATGACCGGATTGCCAAACTTCAAAATCGCCAGACCGAGAAACAGTCCGAATACGAGCGCGTAAAACCCGGTTCCGGTGATTTTTTTTTCAGACTTCATTGCGAGATTTCGTTCGCAACCGGTTAAAAACGAAGTTTGAGCAGGCTTACTTCCAGCGCCAGCGCTTCCTGCACGTTGGTGTGCAACAACCGCTGGGTTTGCTCCAGGGTTTGCAAATTTTCCAATGCCTGCCGTGGTGTAATGCGCCGGGCGACGGCTTCCGCACCGGAAATTTCAGGGAATTTCAGCAGGCTTCCGCCGGCGGCGAGCGTGCGCAGCCACACGTCGCGCAACCACCATTGCACGAGCAAAAGCACCTCCGCCCGCTGGCGGCGATATTCCGCTTCGATGGCCGCAGCCAGTTCGTCCTCCCACTTTTCGCGCAAGTCTTTTTCGATTTCATCGTGCTGTTGCAATGGCGAGCGCGCGGTCAGGGTTTCATCCACGCGCACCCGGATTTCGCCGAGCCTTTGCAGCAGCGCGTCGAGCAGCCGGTAGCGCCCCAGCAAACTTTTTTGCTCATGGGCCGCCAGCGCGTCAAAATGCGCGAGCCATTCCATTTGCGCCGGGTCAAGCGATCGGGTGCCTTCGCCGAAAAAATTCAGGCGCAGACAGCGCGACAAAATTGTTTCCAAAATCCGCTGCGGCTCGGTCGAAAGCAAAATCAGAACCGACTTGCCGGGCGGTTCTTCAAGCGTTTTCAAGAAAGCATTGGCGGCTTGAACATTAAGCCGGTCCGCCCCCGCGATGATCGCCACCTTGTATTCGGCCCCGGTGGGTTTGAGTTGGATTTCGCGCATCAACTCGCGCGTTTGCTCGACGGTGACGATGCGCGATTTGGACTCAGGCCGCGCCCAATGCACGTCGGCATGGGTGTCGTGGTCAATTTTCCGGCAGCTCAAACAGGCGTCGCAGCAATCGGTCGTCACGCCGCCGGTTTTGACGGGGTTCTGGCAGTTCAGCGTTTTGGCCAGCGTGCGGGCGAGCGATTCCAACTCTTCGAGCTGATCCCCGGCGAACAGGTAGGCGTGGCCCAGCCGCCCGCGGGCGAGCGAACGCTGGAGCAATTCGACGCCTTGCGTTTGTTTCGTAAAATGTTTGAAGGCCATGCGCGTTTGAGGTGGAAGTTTGTCCGATTTTGACGCTTCAGCTTTCAAAGCTTGTTGGCGTAGAAATTGCGCGTTCACCCGGCCGGTGGGCAAACAAAATTCTATTGGGCGTGGAGTTTTTTCCAATCGGCATGGTGTTCGAGCCTTCGCTTTGGGGTGTCGTTGTACCACGAATAACCATTGCGGCGTTCTTCCGAGATTTCGTTCACGTTGTCGTGAATGGTCTTGTCCCGGTCGCCAAAAATCGGACGGTCAGTGCCGATTTCATAATAGCGGGCCCAAATCGGTCCGTTGCCCGGCGCGGGAACGAGGTGACGTCCGTCATCATGATCAAATTTGAAAGCCATGTCGTAGATTTTGGTTTTTTCAAACCACGCCGCGGCGGCATTTACAGCCGCGACGATCTCCGGGCTGGGAGCGGGCTGTTCCATCAAAAACATCATGAGTTCCGCGCTTTCGCCACCGGTCTGTGACGGCATCTCATAATTGCGGGCCGAAGTCGGTTGCAGTGTCAGCGCGTCATGTTGCTGGCACCACACGGTACGGCGGCCATTCACAACAATCTGGGTGGCAAGCACGCAGGCGATTCCGCGCTGAAGGCTGGCCGCCGCCCGCGCGCGGTATTTTTTCGGTACGAAGGCGAATTCGCTGTTCGTCCCGGAAACGTCCCGCAACAAGGCAAGTGTGTTCAGCATGGCGTTGTCGTTGTAGGTGATGGCATCGTGATAACCGCCCTGGAGCGGCCACACTTGAGGCCAGCCGCCGTTCGGATATTGCGCGGTAAAAATGTAATCAAGACCGCGCAGAAATGCCGCGCGATAAGGCTCAGCTTGATTGGTTCCGGTTGCGGTAATGACTTTCGTCAGAAAACGCAATTCAGTGACCGTGGCGTTATTATCGAATGTGCCAACGTAGTCCCAATGGGCATCGCGGGATATGTCAAAGTCCGTCTTGCCAAGGTAACGCGAGTTGTTGTTGGCGGTGAAACTTTCGCCCGGAGCGCGCGGGTGTTGCGTCAGGTCCAGATTTTTGCTCCAGCCTCCGGCCGGAGTCTGAAACGAAATCACGATGTCCGCGATGCGCCTCGCCTCGCTTTCGCCATACCAGGAAGCGGGGTTGTTCAAAGGAATGCTTCTCGCCGAATGACCTGGCGGTGGAACACCAAGCTGTTTGATGCCGTGCTGGCGCATTTCCGCCTGAAGAAAAGCCTGATCAGCCCGCAACTGCTTGGTCGAACGCTCCAGATATTCTTTCCAGGCGGGGTGTTGTGCGCGTGGCAGCGCGGCGATGCGCCCGGCTGTTAACGGCTGTGTTGGTGAATTGGTGCCGATGATTGCGGCTGGCAGAACCGGGGTAAAAGTGAAGAACAGCCCAAACAAAGCCGCAAAAACGCGCCCTTGGCGCAGCCAATTTAGAAAATTGGGCGAACAATTCATGTTCTTCAATTGTGTGACTGGTTTGGAGGGTTGCGCCAACAAAATCGGTGTTGAAAAACCAATCTTTGAGCCTTGTTTTTGACAACCCAGAAAATCCGGAGAAATATGGTGCCGACGGAGGGGGTCGAACCCACACACTCTCACGAGTACCAGATTTTGAGTCTGGCGCGTCTGCCAGTTCCGCCACGTCGGCAACAGTGCGCCAATATATTTCGTCGGGCGGCGAAGTAAACAAGTTTCCACACGCTCGTTGCGGCGCCGAGTTGACTCAGGATAAATGTTACCGGGGCTGGGGGATGGACGAGGGGTTCATTGATACGTTGACTCCTATTCGTGGTTGCCGAAACAACGAACCTGAGTTTGTCTGCCAAACGCGAGCCTCTCGCCAAGATCCACGGCCGCTATCAGCGTGCCGGGCGTCCCCACAAGTCCCGCCTCCTCGAGGAGTTCTGCCTCAATTGCGGCTGCCATCGCAAAGCCGCCCTGCGGCTCTTGAACCGTCCGCTCCACCCGCCGCCCCGCAAACGGCCCGGGCCAAAACCCCGCGACCAGCCCGCCGTGCTGCTGCCGCCGCTCAAGGCTCTCTGGCTCTTGAGCGATCCGTTGTGCAGCAAGCTCCTCAAGGCGGCGCTGCCCCACTGGCTGGAACATTATGAACCACTCGCCAACGCACTGCCGGCGGCCGTGCGGGCGCAACTCCTGACCCTCAGTCCCGCCCAGATGGATCGGCTGCTCCAACCCGTCCGCGTCCGGCATCCGCGCAAGGGTCTCTGCGCCACCAAACCCGGCACGCTCCTGCGTCATCAAGTCCCCACGCGCGCCCTTCCCGATGAAAACCTTCCACCCCGACAACGGCTCGGAGTTCCTCAACTGGCCGCTCTACCGGCACCTGACCGGACGGAGAATGAAAGTGCCCTTCACCCGCAGCCGGGCCTGTCGCCAGAACGACAACGCCCCTTGCGAGTCCCGACGCGTCGGGAGACGCACGGGCGCCAGCTCTTCGGGCACGACCGGTTTGAACCTCCCGAACGGGTGGCGTTGATGAACGACCTTTACCGCCAGGAATGGAGTTTATTGACCCACCACTTCCGCCCCACCTTCAAACGGCTCAAACGCGACCAGCGCGGAAGCAAGCCCGGGCGCGTTTATGACCCCGGGCCCAAGACGCCCGGCCAACGCCTGCTGGAATGCCCCGCCCTCCCCGAGGCCACGAAACAACCGTTGCGGGCCGAACACGCCCGACTCAATCCGATCCGGTTGAAGAAACGCCTTGAAACCAAACTGCGAAACTTCTTCACTGTCCTCGGTAACCGGAATCGTGAGTCAACGAAGGCTGACCGCCCCCAGCCTTCGGTAACATTTATCCGTGAGTCAACTCGACAGTCGCTCCGCTCAGGTTTTCCAATATTACGATGAGATCTGCCGCCCCCGACTTCCCGATTTCGATGCTTCCTGATTTCCATTGAATTCACGTTCTTCAGTGGTATGTTGAGTTACATTGCCACCCTGATCGCATATGAAACGAATTCTGATTTTTCAAATTCTCTCCCTGGCGGCCACTTTTCACACTGCGGTCGCCATCGAAGCCCCAACCGGATTGGTGATCCTATCGGGGGATAAAAGCGTCGTTTTGCACTGGGACAGGAATACTGAAGCCAACCTGTCGGGATATCGCGTGTACCGTTCGCTCAGCAGCGGCGGCCCATTCGTCGCGCAGAATCCCAGCTTGCTGACCGTGGCGGGCTTCTGTGATCTCAGTGTGGGTGTCGTGAATGGACAGACGAACTTTTACCAGGTCACGGCGTGGACCACGACCTCCCAGGAAAGCCTCCCTTCGACCACACTGGCCGCAGTTCCCCATCTTTTTGCGGACGATAATGAATTCCTGGATTACGTCCAGCAGGCCAATTTCGATTACTTTTGGTACGGGGCGAATCCGGCCAATGGCCTCGTCCCGGATCGGAGCGCGACCGGCTCGGCCTGCAGCATCGCAGCGGTGGGGTTTGGGCTGACTGCCATCGGTATTGGTATTGACCATGGTTGGATCTCACGGACCCAGGGCGTGACGCGAGTCCTGACGACGTTGAACACCTTTCTTCAAGGGCCGCAGACGAACAGCACCTCAGGCACGATCGGGTATAAGGGATGGTTCTACCATTTCCTGGATATGAACACCGCCTTGCGTGCACCAAGCTCGGAGCTTTCTTCCATTGACACGACCTTGTTGCTGTCGGGAATACTCTATTCCAAACAGTATTTCAATGGCACCAACAGCGATGAAACCAGCATTCGGACAATGGCGGATGCGATATTTAACCGGGTGGATTGGAATTGGATGGCTCGAGGCACCGACGCTGTATCCATGGGCTGGTTCCCGTCCGGGAGTTTCATCGCGGGCAATTGGATTGGCTACGACGAAGGGATGATTCTCTATTTGCTCGGCCTTGGCATCGCGACCAACCCCTTGCCTGCTTCAGCGTGGACCCAGTGGACCAGCGGATACACGTGGGCCACCTATTATGGTGAGTCCTTCGTCCCGTTTCCTCCCTTGTTTGGGCACGAGTACTCCCACTGCTGGGTTGACTTCCGCCATATTGCGGACTCTTACATGAACAGCCACAGCAGCACCTACTTCGAGAACTCACGGCGAGCGGCCTTGGCCAACCGGGCTTACTGCATTGCCAATCCGTTGAACTGGGTTGGCTATAGCGGCAACGTTTGGGGATTGACCGCCTGTGATGGTCCAACGGGCTACAATGCGCACGGCGCCCCGCCGGCCCTGAATGATGACGGCACGATCGCCCCCACCGCGCCTGGGGGGGCCATGGCCTTCACCCCCGAATACTCGTTGCCGACTTTGCAATACTTCTACAGCCACTTCCGGAGGAACATTTGGACAGCCTATGGCTTCCGCGACGCGTTTAACCTGAGCGTCCAGTGGTATGGTTCTGATGAGCTGGGAATTGATCAAGGCCCCATCGTCATTATGATTGAAAACTATCGCACCCAGCGCCCTTGGCGGCTTTTCATGCAAAACGAAGAGGTCCAACGCGGGCTGCAACGCGCGGGCTTTGTCTCGCTGCCTTTTATGGCGCTCAGGATTCAGGCGCTGCCCGTTCAGAACGCTGTCAGCCTGACCTGGGACGCCCCGGCTGGCCGCACTTATCAAGTCGAATACTCACCTGACCTTATAACCTGGTTCGCCGCGCCGACCGGGGAAGTGATCGCCACAGGTCCCACCGCAAGCTGGACCGATGGCGGCCCTCCCGGCACCGCAGCCCTGCCCTTCACTGTTCCTCAAAGATTCTACCGCGTCTTCCAATTCGGTTCCCCGTAGGCCAAGCAGTTGAATTGATTGAACCACGGATGAGCCCGGCTGAAGACACCTTGAGTGGGCTTCACCGGTGGATGCCTTGGGTTTTGCGGTTGGCCGTGAATCCGCGATTGAAGTGCTGCCTGTAAAATGAAAGTTTTCACCCTTTCCCAAAATCCACTCGGGCGAAAAATGGACCTCCGCGATGAAGTCAGCGCGGCCCACCGCCACCGAAGGGTATGCGGATTACGCAGTCTCAAGGTCCGGCAGTGAGAATCCTCGGCCGGTGTCCAAGCAAAAACGAAGCCGCCGAAAAAAATTGGGGCAGAAGGATTTCCTTCTGCCCCACATTGTGCCCCTTTCCTCACACGTTCGCGGCCCAAACCGCGCTGAGTTCGTTGCCGTGTTGGCGGGGTGAAAAATTAGATGCGGCGACGACGCAACAAGAGTGGCACCATGCCCAGACCCAAGAAAGCAAGCGTGGAAGGTTCCGGAACGGGGGTGATACTGATATCCCCGAAGACCGCTGTCCCGCCCTGGGTCGGATCGGTGGGAACGTTTTGGATTTGGAAATAGCCCCCCAGCGTGTTGCCGCTGACGTTCATCCCACCGGGTAAGTCGAAGTAGGTGTTGCCAGGCGATGATGCTGCGAACTGCCCGTTCACGGAATACTGAAATGCATTCAAGCCGGTGTTCGGGTCAACGACATAGTTCAACCCCATGAGATACGTTTCGCCTAGTACGTAGTTTGGGACGCTTCCACCGGCACCGGGATAACCACCGGCTGCGGGAGAGAACGGGTAATACGAAGGCCCTCCGCCTTGGAAGACCGCTCCTGCATTCCCACCCTGCCCAACGATGACGGTTGATAGATCGCCGTAGAAAGTGCCGTTTAGATTGCTGAACAGCCAACCGGCTTCCAGGCCGTAGAGGGGAGTGCCGCCGGTCAACGTCACGGTGAAGGAAGCATTGAAGTAGTCACCATTCTGGAATTGGTAGGCGCTCGCTCCCCCATTGTTCGAGAACTTCCAAGCATCGCGGTTGGCGTAGCCGCCCGCCTGGCTGACGCCCGCCTCACTTAACGAGATAAGCCCTGGATAGGCGTTGACCGGGGTGAACGTGGCACCAGGGATATCGTTGAAAAGACGCGGCTGAATGATAGCCGAGTTGATGCTACCGACCTGGGCATAGGCTCCGGTGGCGGCCGCCAGGCAAAGGCCGATGATTGTCGCCTTGCATGTGTAACGCTGTAATGAGTTCATGGTTGAATCCTTGAGTTGATTTTGAGTTGTTTGTTAGACTGAATCACGTCTTAATATCCATTGTTAGACTGAATCATATCTTATATTAAGGAATAGCAGACGCCCGAAAAGATGTCAAGCGAATACTTTTTTAATTTTTTCACAGTCATCCCACAGGAATTCCACAAAAACCCTCGAAAATTGGGCGTTTTTGACGTTTTTTTGTGCTATGGGATGGGATGAGCCGCTTTTTTGAGCCATGCAATTTAAAATCGCCAATAAAATCAATGGTTTTAAGCCTGTTTCCCATGGGATGGCTCTGAATTTTTTCCCAAAATCACAGCGCAACTGAGCCGAAGCGGATCCGCACGGTCTGATCCGCAATCGGATGGCTTGCTCACGGAGTCTTCGCCGGAACTGCCTTTTTGCTCCAGCGCACGGTCGCCGGCTTTGCCTGGCTGGTTGAGTTGCCGCCGATCCGGATTATGAATTCCCCCGGTTCCCAGTCGTATTCCAGTTTGCCATTATAGAATTTCAAATCTTCAGGGGTGATGCGGAACGTCACCTCCCTGGTCTCGCCCGGCTGCAAACGCACTTTTTGGAACCCCCGCAGGTCCTCCACGCTGCGCGTCACACTGGCCACCGGCTGACTGAGATACAACTGCACCGTCTCCTCACCGGCACGCTTCCCCGTATTGGTCAGGCCGACCGACACCACCAGCGTCTCCTCATCTGCCAGCGCGGTCTTGCTCAGCTTGACGTCGCCGTAGGAAAACGTCGTGTAGCTCAAGCCGTAACCGAACGCATACAACGGGTCATTCGGCACGTCGAGGTAACGGGAAACATACTTGGCTCCCGGATCACCCTTGTAGGGCCGCCCCGTGTTCTTGTGATTGTAATAAATGGGGATTTGGCCGACGTTGCGCGGAAAAGTCGCCGTCAGTTTCCCCGACGGATTGTAATCGCCGAACAGCACATCGGCCACGGCATTGCCCGCTTCGGTGCCGCCAAACCAGGTTTCGAGAATCGCGCCGCAATGCTCCGCCTCCCAGGTCAACGTCAGCGGCCGGCCGTTCATCAGCACCAACACGAGCGGTTTCCCGGTTTCCACCAGCGCTCGCAACAGTTCCTTTTGACTTTCCGGAAGTCCGATGTCGCTGCGGCTCGCGGCCTCGCCGCTCATGCCGTATGATTCGCCGAGCACCGCCACCACCACGTCCGCGCGGGCCGACACGGCCACCGCTTCCGCCACCATCTCCCGCGGCGAACGCCCGTCCACCGGAATCTCCGCGCCGAACTTCGTCAGCGTTTCCCGCAGCGCAGGATCATCGACGAGGTTCGCGCCTTTCGCGTGCAGGATCGTCACCGCGGAACCGGCCACATTGCTGATCCCCGTCCGAACGCTGACCGCCTGTCGCCAGTCGCCGGCGGCACGGGAGCAGCCCAGCAGATTCTGCTGGTCATCCGCCAGCGGACCCACCAATGCAATGATCCCGGATTTCCTCAAGGGCAGGATCTGCCGGTTGTTTTCCAGCAGGACGAACGATTGCTCCGCGATTTCCCGCGCGGCTTTCCGGCTTTCCGGCGTGAGGATTTCCCCGCGAGTCCGCTCTTCCGTGCAGCCGTGATACGGATTGGCAAACAACCCGAGCTTGTATTTCGCCTCAAGGATTCTCCGGCAGGCTTGATTGATCATTGACTCTGAGATTTCTCCATGCGCGGCCAGTTCCGGCAAATACTTGAGGAAGGTTTCGCCCACCATGTCCATGTCCACCCCGGCTTTCAGGGCCAATTCGGCATCCTTTCGCAAATCGCCCATGCCGTGATCGCTCATCTCATTGATGGCCATATAGTCCGTGACGATGAAGCCTTGGAAACCCCACTGCGTTCGCAACAGGTCCGTGAGCAGCCAGCGATTGGCCGCTGCCGGCACCGCGTCAATTTCATTGAAGGAACACATGACGCTGCCGGCTCCGGCCTCCACCGCCGCCCGGTACGGTGGCAGGTAATACTCGTACATCTGGCGGCGGCTCATATCCACAGTGTTGTAGTCCCGGCCCGCCTCCGCCGCGCCGTATAAGGCAAAATGCTTCACGCACGCCATCAGCGCGTTGCTCCGGCTGAGGTCGCCGCCCTGGTAGCCACGCACCATCGCCCGGGCGATCTGCGCGCCCAGATACGGGTCTTCCCCCGCTCCTTCCGCAATTCTTCCCCACCGCGCGTCCCGGGCGATATCCACCATCGGCGAGAACGTCCAGTTCAAGCCATCGGCGCTCGCTTCAGCCGCGGCAATGCGCGCGCTCCGCTCAATTGAATCCAGGTTCCAGGTGCAGGAAAGCCCGAGCGGGATCGGAAAAACCGTCTTGTAGCCGTGAATGACATCGTACCCAAACAGCAGCGGGATGCCCATACGGCTCTCCTTTACGGCCAGCGATTGCAGCTTCCGCACCGCCATCGGCGTGTCGGTGTTGAGAACCCCGCCCACCAGGCCTTGGCGAACCTTTGTTTCCGCGTCCCGGCTAAACTGCGGCCCAGTCATCTCGAAGCCCACCGACAGCAGGTTCAACTGCCCGATTTTTTCCTCCAGCGTCATCCGGCTCATCAAATCGCCAATGAAGGCGCTCATTTTGGGATCGATGGCGGGCGGTTGGGCATAAAGGCAGCCCGACATCATCACCCCGATCAACCCCATGATCAGTCTGGTTCTTTTCATTTCTCGTTTTTGTTTTGTTCTGGGAGCAGCCGAACCTTTATCACGGTTCACCAGCCTTTGCCACAATGATTCCGCCGGGGCCTACAGGCGGCGAAAACTCCATAACGGCGCAACTATCCGCTCCGCGAACACGCAGGTCAAGGCGTGCGACGGAAAGCCGGGGACAGCCCAATAAGAGGAAGGGAACAAACGCTCCACGAGCAAGCTCGGTTGGGTCTCCACATCATGCGCTGGAGTTCCTGGCGGCCCAGGCAGTTCTCCGCGTTTTGGGGTTGTTGACCCTGAAGACTTCATGAAACCAGCGGGCCACTCCAAAGCCGTTGATCTCTCGCAGTCTGATACGCTCTCTACGCCCAAAAGGTGATTATGGAGAGGTCACTTTGTAAAACCGCTGGCTCCCCGTCAGGGGGTCGCTCACAGATTTCACCGTGCCGTCACCGAGCACGCTGGTCAGAAGGATCCAGTTGCCGGTGGTCAAATTAGCCCGGTAAAAGACCTTGTAGGTGGCATCAAACTGGGTCGGGAAAGAAATGCTGACGTTACTGCCCGATCTCGCCGCCGACAGGGCGATGCCGGATGCCGGGACGAGCATGAAGTAGTTCGGATAGCAGAGGCCGGTGGTGGTTGAGATGCGCAGTGTGTTGGTGCCCCCCAGGGTCACGATCACCGGCGCAACCAAGCCATTATCCGTCAACGGCACCCAAGCGTAGGTTTGCTGGTTGATCCCGACAGCGCTGAACTGGCCGAGCCGCTGTGTCACCTGGCTGGTCGTCCCCGCGCCACTGACGACCTGGTCCAGATCCATCGTGAACGGGTCGCCTAAGAGGCCAGCGGAACGAACGTAAACATAGAAGCTGCCCGTCGGATAAACACGCGTGTAGTTGGCCCAGTCCCCGATCCCGAACCAATCCAACTGATAATCATAGGAGCCAATGAATTCCTGCCGCGCTTCAACCACGTAATTTTGTACGAGGCTTTCGGGAATCCCATCTAACCGATAGGCGCCCCATTGCTCGCCATCAACATGGGAGTGTTGGAAATCAATGTTGGTGGTTGCTCCCAATCCTACATACGCGCCGGGAAACCAATCATTGGCACTGATATACTGTCCGCCGTCATGGTCGAAATCCTCCGCTTCAACCATGTAATTACTTTGGCTGAACGTATCGAACTGATTTGTCACACGGATGCCGTGACCGAGTGAATTGGTCACGGTAATAATTGCCGTGTGCATCGCGTTGGTCTGCAGTGCGGGATAAACCACGTTTTCAGTCGAGGCCGGGCCCGGTGGTGTGATAACCAGACTCGCGGAAGCGTCGACGCCGTCCAGGTTCAGTTTGATGCTGTTCGCGGGAAAGGTTGCTCCCGATGAAGTAACCGTGAAACTTAAGGCGTTGGTAGGCTCGAACGGGTGCGTGCCGGTGGGATACATGCCGCTCAAAACAGGCAAATCGAGCTGGGCCGCGACGAGCATGAAGAAGTTAGGTAATAGGTTGCCGCCGCTGGTGACGCGCAAGGTGGCGTTGCCGTTAAGGATGACGTTCACCTTATTGCCGTTGGTGCCCTTCAAATAGACGTTTTCATAAGTGGTCCAACCGTGGCCGCTGGCAATCGTGAAGGTGCCGAGATCGTTTGTTGACGTGGGAGTAATCTGGCTCAAGGTAAGGCTCCCGGACCAACCTACTTCGGTTGCGAGGCGGGCGACAACCCAATTGGTGCTGTTAGGCCAGTCGCGTGTATAGTTCACCCATTCGCTGTAGTTGAACGGGTCTATTCTGTAATCGGTCACGCCCGCTTCGAAAAAGTTTTTGCGCGAGTAATCTCCCGACGCGGCAGTCCCAATCGGATCACTGGGGCGAAACGGGCCGGAGGCACCAGTCGTGTAATGCTCGTCCACACCCTCCACGCCCACTTTTCCGAAGTAGCAGTTGGTGTCGCCACCAGCGCTGCAAAGGTCGGGATTGTTGATATACACTCCGCTGTTAAAATCCCAATCTTCGGCCTCCCACAGATACGTGACCGGCTCGATTCCGACCCAGGTGGTTTCGAAGTAAGTGCTCGCGCTGGCCGTGTAGTTGAAGTTGTCCGTCACGGTAATGGACGCCGTGTAGGTCAGATTCGATTGGAGTCCGTAATAGGCCGCGTTCTTGTTCGAAGAGGAACCGCTGATGGCCAGGCTCCCGGAGACATCCACCCCGTTCACTACCAGGTGAATGGCGTTGGTGTTGATGGTAAAGCCGCTCGGCGAGCTGACGTTGAAGGTGATGCCATCACTGGGGTTGACGAAGATCATGTTAAACGGGAAAAGGCTGCTGATGACGGGCGGGATCGGCCCGCTGATTTGGTCCAGAACTGCATCGTCGAAATTGGCGGAGCCACCTTCTATGCCGGCCTGGCTATACGCATAGCGGTAACGAACGGTTGTCGTTCCGACCGGCGCAACGATTTGGCTCACGGTGCCGGTCACGGCGTAGGTTGGATAATTCAGGTCGCCGGGCGGCAGGGGGACGGAAATATCACAAACCTGCGTCACCGGGTATTGCAGCCAGGCGGCCGTTCCCGCAGCGGCGTTGAAGTTATCGGACTTGTACAGCGCGAGCAGGTTGCTGCTGGCCCCCAGGAAAGAAACTTCCAACCAGGTCATGCAATCCGGAGCCAAGGTATCGTTGCTCTTCGTGTACATCCAACCGCTGGCCTGGTAAACCGATCCCGGCGCGCTGTTGAAACTTTGAGACAACCCGGCCACATTGGTTTGGCCCGTTGCATAAGCCGCGCCCCATTGTTTCCAACCGACCGCGCCCGAATGCGCTGGGGCTTCAACCGCATAATTGCCAGCGGGTTGGGCGTTGGTGGGTGCAAAACGAGTCCAGCCCACGGGGATGACGTGCCCGCTATTGGCCTCGAAACCTGGGTTAACCAGAAGATTGCCGGCTTGAGCCGGGCCGGCGGCCAGCACCAAGACTGCGGCCAGGGCCACGAGTAGGAAGTTTAAGGATGTGCATTTTGTTCTCTCATTCAGGTTCTGAGAGAACTGAACACTGCCAGCTAACGAGTTCATAATGTATTTCATAGGCGAAGACAGGAGACGATGTCTCAGTGTCTCAGTCTGCCATGCGAGGCCGGAGTTGTCAAAATATCTTTACACATATCTTTTGACAGCGTGCCCTCAACCTCCCCCCATCATTTCGTCTCCGTCGCCCCGACTTCCTTGAACGACTCGATGTATCCATTCCTGTCGAAAATGGGCCGGTAAAGGATGACACGCGTTTTGGAAGCGCCGGCTGCCAGCTTGAAAGAACCCGTGCCTTCCGCCGCCGACAATATGGTTTGCAGTTGCCCCGCCAGCGTGTTGGCCACCACGGCGTTGTCCGCCTTGTCCGAAATCTGCGTCAGCTTCCAGCCATTCTCAAAGTTGAAGGTGAAATCCGATTTGGCCAGAAAATTCCACGTCGTCACCCGGAAAGGTTTTTGATAGTTTGGCAGATAAAGCGGAGTCACCGTGACGGTTTGTTTCGCCGGCGGGTCGCCGCCCGCGTTGGCGGAATCCGTCAGAATTGTCGCCGAGAAATACAACTCCGGCTGGTAGAAAATGTATCCCTCCCGCGGGCCGTTGGTTTTGCCCCAATCCTTGAGTGATGCCGCCGGGACGGGTTGGATTTTATAATAGGCGCAGCCGCCGGCAAACCAGGCGACCGCCAGGAAAAATACGCTCAGCGTCTGCTTCATTTCCGAACACTGTCCGGGCGCATTAATTTTGTCAATGCTTCAGCGAAGTAGGAAAAGGCAACGGACGCACCTTGACACAACCACCAAGCAACGGGCTGAATCGGTTTGGTGTCCCGTCCCGTGCTCTGCGGGACGGCAAATGCTGGATGCACCACGCGGACCGCCTAAAGGCGGGACACCGAACGGTGACAGCGCGGCGCGATACCCCACCCCCGCTTTTCGCATGTTCCCGTCGCATTTGGCATGGAACGTGCCCATTTGCGGTCAAATGGCACGACGAAGACGAGAAGCTGATGCAGTGGGGTTGGTCGCCCAACTGGCAGGCTTGGTTGTGCTCATCAGTCTTTTTTTCCCTGCCGTTCGCAGGGCACTCGCCGAACTTGGCTTCATTGCGGTGTGTTTTTCAATTCTCGTCGTTGCGGGTCTGGTTGGCTTCGGCATCTACCGGCTGGCAACCCGGGAGGGCCGGATGAAGGCAATGATGGAAAATCCATTCGCGCTTCCAACCGCTGCCTCGGATCGAACCTGGAACGACGACGAATCAGAAACTACCCTGGACCTTCTCGAACCGGCGTTGCGGCACCGATACCCCTGACGGCATTGAACCGCAAGGACCGGCTTAACAGTCCGTTCAAAAACGTCTTCGCTCGTAGCAGCCGACCCGTCCTCCGTAGTCCCGCAATGCGGGACGGAGGGTGGAGGTGACGAGGCTCAAATTTCCCTGGAAACGATCATTCAGAGCCTCCTCACCAGTCTTCGCACCAGATGCTACGACCCGGCAGGCGTCGGCTGCTACTTTTTTAGCGGGTTGTTGACTGACATTTCATCTGGAACAAAACGGTCCGGCGGGTGTGGAAGGGCGAGGCTCCCGACGAGCCCTGTTTGCCGGGAAGTCACGGTTCGCGAGGACGCTCACCCTCCCGGTTTCAAAAAATTCCCCGTTTAAAGCGCGGCAAATATCGGATTCAGGCAGTGGCGTCGGAGAAACGGCCCGTTTTTTTAGGGGAGCCGTAGTGAGTTGGCCACCGCCCGAATCCTGTTATCATCTCCAGCAAGTGCAATGCCGACCATCGGGTCCAAGTCGTTTTTTATCGGGAGGTATGTTTGAAACTGCATCCACCTTGCGAGCGCCGTAGCCGCCGACGTGAGTCGGCGCAAACTTACTTTGTGCCTCTGCATTGAACCCCGCCGAGCGCTAAAATCAGCGCGGACTGATCCCGCTCCGCGGGACGGCTACCATCCTTTGGCAGGAGCGGTGGAGAATGGGGACCTGTCTGCGCGCTGCTTTGGTTGCGCGGGAATTAACGCCAGTGTCCCGGCGCTCTGGACCAACCATGAGACCCTCTTCCCCAATAGCCGCGAACCCAAACGGCATGGGGATAAGGCGGATAACCCCAGCGACCACCCACCCAAAACCATCGGCCGTTCCAAACCCATTCGCCGTCTATCCAGACGTAGTCCGGTCCGGGCGCGACGACGACCGTGTCCACCGGCGGGGGCGGCGGCGGTTGGGTGACGACCACCGTGCCGGCCTGCGCCGCGACCGCTGAAGATTCGCCGATTGAACTGGGCGTGTTGATCATAAAATCAATGACTGGGTTGCTCGCCCCGGCGTTGCGCAAATCAATGATGTCCGCCGCGCTGAGATGATAGACCGTGTGCGAACTGCGAATCTGGCTGATGATGACGTTGTCGCCCACGCCCGCCGCCGCCAGCGCCTTGACGTCCGCCACGCCCAACGGCTGGCCTTGTTCGACCCGCACATAAGTTTGCGGCGACTGCGCCCGCAAACGCGCCTGCTGATCCTGATCAATGGCGTTGCCGATCAAACCACCGGCCAGCAAGCCGATCGCCGCGCCAACCAACGCGCCTTCACCGCCACGGCCGTTCGCGCCACCAATTAATGCGCCCGAACCGGCGCCGATCAAAGCGCCGCTGCCGGTGTAGTTCTGCGTGCCATCGGGATTCACGCAACCTGTCAATACGACCGCCAGGGTCGCCGAGGCAAAAACCAAAGTATGTCGTTTCATGTTCAAAAATAATCCGTCGCTCTTTTAGTCAGACAACAAATCATAGGCCATATTCAAAAAAAATCAACCGGGGCGCACCGGCAAAACACAAACGCCGGCCTGGAAATTTCCAGGCCGGCATCGGATCGAAATCCAGCTTGAATCAGAAGCCGACGGACGGGCGCGTGCCCTGCTTGGTGATTTCCTTTTCACCTTCCCAAACGGCCAGACCGGTCTTGGAATCGGTCAGCGAGAGTTGGAAACTGTAAGTGGACTGGCGGGTGCTGCCAGCCCGCGCGGTGGTTTCAATGATCTTGCCGGAAAGAGTGAAGTCCGGGGTGCGGGTGGCCTTTTGGTCAGACTTGAATTCGTTTTCCTGCTGGAGGCCCTTGGCCATCGGGTCCTCGGCAGTGCCGCCCAGCCCCAAGGTGGTGGTGGTCAATGCCTTGCCGCTGTTCAACACGGCGACGCGGATTTTTTTGACGAGCAGGTCGGTGTCAATCTGCTGGCCGGTGTTGTTGACAATGCGGCTGATGGCCAGCACTGCCGGCGGGTTCGGGACGCGGTCCAGCGCGCCGGAAGCCAGCAGGTCGTTCACCGCCGCGTTGGCGGCCTGGATGTAATCCTGAATGTTGATTTGATTGACGCTGACGACACTTTCGCGTCCGCCGGTCTCGACGTAATGCGCGTTGGTGGCGCAGCCGCCGATGACGAACGGAAGGGCGGCGAGGAGTGAAAAGATGATTTTTGATTTCATAATGGTTTGCGGTTGACGGTTATTGGGCTTCGATGAACTTGACGCGGAAATCCTTGCAATTCGGGTTGGGCGCGACGCCAAAGATGAATTTGCTTTCCTTGCCTTCGATCTGGTCCGGGAGGAGCGCGGAGGCGACGGTGGTGACCTGCATGCCGTTGGCGTCGAACCACTCGAACCGGTAGTTAAAGCGCTGCAAGGAACGCGTGCGGTTTTGCAGCTCCACCTGGACCTTCAGCAACCCGCCGGGCGTCATGGACTGGTTGACGCCGACGATGGAAACTTTCCGGCCGAGGCTGGCGTCGGTGATGGCGCGCTGGTCGGTGACCATCTGGCGCTGGCCTTCTTTCTGGGCGTTTTCGACGGTGTTGACGGTGGTGCAGCCGGACAAGGCGAGCAGGCCGATTCCGGCGAGCGAGAGATAAATTCGCGTTTTCATTTCAGCTTTATTTGTGTCACCAGCAGCGGGGTGACGGGATTGATGGACTTGACGCAAACAATGTTAACCGTGCCATCGGCGATTGTCACCGACGTTTTTTGCGAACCACCCACGGTCAGTTCAATTTTGCGGTCCGGCGGCGTCGGGATGCGGCAGACCTGAAATTCCTTCGGCAGCGTCGTCCAGGTGCGGGTGTCGGCAGTGTTGACGGCCATCTGATAACCGGCGGTGGCGGCCTGCGAGATAAATCCGAGGACGGCATCCTGCTGGTTGGCGGCTTCGTTGACGCCATAAGCGGCCACAGCCTTGGTGACGGTGGCGGCGATGGTCTTGGTGATGACGACCGGCATTTCGTTTTTGAATTCGAGGCCGATGACGCTGTCCATGCTGGCGACCAGGCTGGTGGTCTGGCTCGCGCCGTTGGCCGTCACGGTCAGGCTGGGAACGTAATTGCCCTGAGGCTTGAGCGTGGGAAACGCCGCGCCGACGTAGGACACCTTGGTGACAATGATCGGAATGTCTATGCGAATTTGACCGCGCAGAGGCGCGCAGCCGGTTTCAAAAATGACGTAAGTCGTCGGTGTCAGCGGTTTGCCTTTCATCAAATTGTCCAGGGCGGCCAGGTCCTGTTTCACATAGTCGTTGCCATCGGCGAACCCCGCCACACGTTCCAGCGATTTATGGGCGCGTTCCAGGTCCGAGGCATCGGCAGCGTTGGCCATGAAAAACAATCCATCGAGATACACGGTGAAGGGGTTCACGTAGTTGGCGTAGGGTTTGAGGCGGTCGAGGTCGGCACAGGTGCCCTGCACTTGGGACTGGAAACCGGGGTCCTGTTGCGCCTTGTCCATCGTCGCCTTGTCCTTGCTCTTGGCGGCTTCATCCTGGACTTTTTCGATGCGACGCTTGTTGTCCTCGACGGCGTCCTGCTGGCGCTGGTAGGCGCGGGTGAGTTCCACGCGCGCCTTGTCGGATTCGCCCAACTGGAGATAATTCAACGCCTTGTAAGTGTTCAGCATGATGCCGTCGTAGGCGCGGCCGGTGTAGGGCAGATTGGCCAGATTGGACAGGAGCGCGCCGGCCTCGTGGCCAAGCTTGACCTTGGCCTCCTGTGCGTACTGGTCAATTTTTTCCTGCGCCGTGTCGAATGCCTGGTTGCTGGCTTCGTACTGGCCATTGCCGCGCAGCACCGCGCCCTGTTCCAGCCGCCAGACGATGGCGTCCTTGTTGTTGGCGTTTTGGCCGGCCATCCGGGTGGCTTCGGCCGCCGCGTTGGGCCGGCTGCCCTGCTGCCAGTACTGGATGACGCGGTTTTGCTGTTCGTAGGTGGTGCAACCCGCTGCCAGCAGGCCGAGAACTGCGGCAAAAAGCAGCGGTTGGATACGGCGTTTGAACACAACTTGCGTGGTCGTCGTCACTTCGATTCCTTCTGATTTAGTTTACTGCGTTTTTGCATGGTTCACTGCGGTTTGCGCAGGATCGCGCCCTTGTCAATGCCGGTGTCTTCCAAAATTTGAGCCGTCGAGGTTTTGGGATTGACCTGGGTGATTTTCACCTTGCCCATCTTTGCCTCTTCACGGCCCAGCGACTCCTTCGTGTCCGGGTCAATCAACTCCTCGCCCAGCGCAAAAACGTTGAACGTGTCGCCCACGGCCACGCCGCCGCCTTCGCCGCGGTTGATGGTGATTTCCTTGTCGCGCTTGAGCAGCACCTTGGCGGGGAAAACCACATCGGCGATGCGATTGGCGATTTTCTGGGCCAGGTCACGCGAAACCGCAACCATCATTTCGTCGCTCAATTCGCCGTCCTTGACCGAATAATTGCGCTCCTCCTGGATTTGCTTGAACCCGTCGTTGCCGGTCTGGAAATTCGCCGACTCCAGCAATTTACCGGTGTTCGCATCATAAACTTTCCCCACGACCGACAGCCGGAAGACGCGCTTGGTGGCGGCGCGGCCCGTGCCTTCAAACGTGGCTTTCTCAACGTAATCCTGAAAGTCGTCCACCGTCGTCACCAGCAGGTATTTCGCACCGGTGAGCTTGCCGGCTTTCGCGGCGGTCTTGGCATCCACGTTGCCGGACGCGCCGAGGTCCTGTTCCTTGAGGACATCACTCAAATCACTGCGCCCCACGACGTCAAACTTGCGCGTCGCGTTGATGCGGTCAATGAGCTGGCTGTCGAGCGATTCGATGATGCGCCCCATTTCCAGTTTTTTGTCCGGTTTGACCGAGGCCGCCAGCGACGATGTGGGTTTGATGGAGGAAACGGCCAGGGTGGCCTTGCCTTCCTGGGCGGAAACGATGGCGGGAACCAGTACCAGGCTCAAAATGCCCAAACCGATATTGCGTAGTGATTGAAGGTTCATAGATTCAGTTTTTTTGTTAAGGCTTTAGTAAAGGCTCTTGTAAATGCGGATATTTTCCTTCGTGTCCACCCGATAATGGCTTTCGCTGAGGAACTTGGCGTAGCCCTCAAGCACCTTGACCTGGGCGTCCGTGAGCTTGCGTCCGTTTTCCAGCCCTTGCAGGAACGCCATATTTTCCTCCCAGCGCGCGAACCCCTTGTCGCTCATCTGTAGCGCCACGCGCAGTTTCTGTCCGTCGTAAACATTGATCGTCCGTTCCCAAGCATCGAAACCTTCACGCGACAGCCGCAGCTTGTGCAGTCCGGGCCGCGCCTGGAACGAACCCGGCGCCGAGCCAATCGCCACGCCGTCCAGTTCCACCGTCACGTCCAGCGGTTGGACTTCGAGTGGCGTGCTGTTGGTTTTCACGACGCGGTTGTCCGATGTCAATTGCACATTGGGCACGGTAATCGGCTGTTGCTTGATATCGGTCATGGTACAGGCGACCGAGAAATTGATCGCGTTGTCCCTGGCGACTTCGGCCGGCAGCGAAGCCGCGTTTTGCATTATGGCGCCGGCCAACTGACCGGCCGCGTCATCCAGCAGTTCATTAATCACGTCGCTGCTCTCCACCTGCAAATCCGGGCTTTGCCGGATGGTTTTGCTGGCCGTGACCGTGTCGCCGCGAATCGCGCCGCCCACACCGCCCTCGACGATTTTGTAGCTCACGCGCAGGGTGTGCGTGATGTTGACG
>Ga0208079_1000023_pt1 | contig 90593 bp, 79 predicted proteins | sample NGESurdeep092012_5_FD_184474 | JGI IMG/M metagenome (GOLD analysis project Ga0208079, IMG submission 184474) | Arctic peat soil microbial communities from Barrow, Alaska - NGEE Surface sample 210-2 deep-092012 (SPAdes) | ecosystem: Environmental > Terrestrial > Soil > Wetlands > Peat ... | reverse complement strand
TTCCCCAGGAGATGATGATAGTATTTGATGAATCACCGGTCAAAAGAAGTCCAGCAGAATGGGCACTGCGTTTTGCATGGAACGATACAGGCGTATCAAGCGTTCTCTCTGGTATGAACAGTATGGAGCAGGTTGAGGAAAATATCAGGATTGCTGAGAAAGGAATTCCAAATTCGCTGGGCAACGAGGATAAACTGATGTATGATAAACTGCGAAATGCCATGGGTGCAAAAGCTAAAGCAGACTGTACTGCCTGCAGGTATTGCATGCCATGTAAATCGGGAGTTGACATACCCGATGTTCTGGCAGCTATGAACAACGCTGCTATCTGGAATGATCCAAATCCCTGGCTTACAGGTTATATTAGTGTGAGCGGGAAGGCAGGCAAATGTACCGAATGTAAAGAATGTGAAGAGGTGTGTCCCCAGGAGATTCCAATTTCATCTCTTATGAAAGAAGCTGTATCTTTATTCAAGGGATAATGTTGAACAATTTATTTATTGAAGCCCGGCTTTCAATGAGAAGAAATAATTTTTATTCAGGAAGTAAGTCCATGAAATCGATTGTTCCTCTGTTATTATTTGCAATCTTTTCATTTTCAGTTAATGCACAATCTAAAAGCACATTGATATTCGGAGATGCTTTACTAAAGGATAAAAGGATGGAAAGGATTGGCACAGTGTTGACCGTCGTTGGCAGTGCTACTCTCTTTACCGGTAATCTCCTGTACTGGAAATCATACAATGATAACGGGAATAATGAACCAGACGCAGTTAAGGTCAGAAACGCAGGTCATATCATGTTAGCCGGTATCAGTATAATGGCAGTTGGAATTCCTTTATGGGCAATTGGCAAGTCAAGAGAAAGACATATCAGAATTGAAGCTGAACTGGTTAAGTTCAAGGGTTTTGCGTCCGCAGATGGCGTTGGAATAAAAATAAATTTTTAAAACCGTTCATTATTTACCTGCAAATGATGAACTGATTGATATCCCTATCACTTTGTTTTTCATTTCAGTATCCGCCGATGCCACGGGTGAAACATTTGTCAGACCTATTCCATATTGGGCTGAAATCAGGAGACCTTTGATATTAATTCCCGCTCCGAAATTCAATCCGATATCAAAAGGCTTTAAATCACAGTTTTTCCCCGATCCGAAACTAATATTTTCCATTCCTCCACCGGATGCCAGCTTATAACCTCCTATACCACATGCCAAATATGGTCCAGCAAACAGAGATATCTTAACCAAATCTGAACCAAAGCTATAAACAGCTGTGACAGGAACTTCAAGGTAAATCGGAGATATTGAATACTCTATCGTGTCAATTTTATAATCTGAACCCTTGGCAGAAAATAAAAGGCCTGGCTGCAAAGTGAATCGGCCTTTTAGAGGAACCTCAATGAATCCTCCAAAATGAATACCAGCTGGTGTACTGGCTTTGGAATTTACACCATTTATATTCAATGTTATAGTCGACAGATTCAAACCAAAGATATACCCTCTCTTTACCTGAGCCAGTGTACTTGTAAAAGAAAGTGTTAAAATAATCGCAAATGCAGGCTTCAGAAAAGTTCTCATTCTCATATTTATTTAATACATAATATAAAAATATGCCCACGCTTAAATTATACTCGGACGTTTTTCCACAATTTGATTCCAATCCTGAGTCCAAGATTTATAAAAGGATAAAACGAAGTTATTGTTTCCTTTGAATTTGAATATATGGTAACAGCCATTGACCTTACTCTGAATCCGACACCTCCGTACCAGTCATATACTAAGTCACCTGAATCATTTTGGTGTCCTAAAACGTAGCCAATCCCAAAAATGTTCGAGAATTTGGATTCGGTCTGGTTAAGCGTTATGCCTCCGCCATAAACTTCGAATACGACATTTTTATAAAAGCTATTTTTGTACATAAGCTGGGGCCCAGAATAAAAATATCTGCCGTACTTTCTGAATTCTAATTTGAATGAGAATCCATAATTGTTGTATGGACTCTGCCTGTATGATAATAATCCCTTACTGGAAGCATCTGCATTTGTTCCATTTGACTCAAAGAGGTTCCGTAAAATGTATTTTTTTGCAGATGGAAAGATAAATCCCACTTGAAATTGAACGCTTCTTTCATGCTGAAGATCCATTTCAAAGGAAACAGGGATTTCATTGAATAGAAGCTGGATAGGATTGATTTTTATTGCTCCGAAAGAGACATGTGCAGCAGTTGAATCAGCGTTGATATTATTTTGTGATTGGGAGACAACTGACTTTTCAGGGGTGCCGGCAATAATGCTGCGTACTGAATAAGACAACATCACAAAAATCAATATAAGTAAAAGCTGCTTTTTCATGACTATTCACATTATCAGAATTTTCAGCGACCAAAGACTACTAAACAAATTTAAACCAATTAATTATGAAAGTCAACAAAAATTTATTGGATAGATTTAGAGACGCTGAAGGCCGTCATAGCTACTGACTTCATGATAACCAAAAAAGTCAAAGAAAGATTAATAGGATAAAAGATTGAAGGCTCTGAGCATTTGAATAAATCTTAATCGATCCGGGTCAAATTATGTCTGGTTTGTTTTCCATAATTTTATCCCTAAACGTAATCCTAAATTTATAAAAGGGTAAAAAGTATTAATAAATTTCTTCGAATTTGGATAGTATGATTGTCCATCCTGTATCTTTAGTACATTAATCAACATTACCCTGTATCTAAATCCTATGCATCCGTACCAGTCAAATACTATATTCCTTCTATCATTTTGCCGTCCCAGAATGTAGCCAAATCCAATTATGTTTGAGAATTTGGATTCAGTCTGATATCCATCATAGATTGAGAATATGGAATTTTTATAAAAACAGTTCTTGTACATTAGCTGGGGACCATGATAATAATACTTTCCATACTTTCTGAATTCGAATTTGAAAGATAATCCATAATTATTGTAAGGACTTTTTCTGTAAGAAACTAATCCACTACTTGAAACTTCTCCATTTTCGCCTGATTCTTCAAAAAGTTTTCTTGCTAACGATTTCTCGGGGAATGGGAATATAAATCCCACCTGAAATTGTACGCTTCTTTCTTTAGGTAGAAAGAGTTCAAATGATAAAGGAATTTCACTAAAAAACGGTTGTATAGGATTGATCTTTATAATACCCAACGGTTTCTTTTTTGAAACGGAATCTTTATCAGAGCCTGAATAAGATGGGTGTACAACGGGATTTTTAAGGATATTAGCAAAACTTCTGCCGCTAAAAACGAATAGGCAGACAACAACAATAAAAGTCCATAAATACTTTTTCACAATCAATCAGGTTTACGGTCTTTGTCAGAATCGTACATGATTTAACAAATTTAAACCAATTAATTAGCAAAGTCAACTAAAAAAAATGATCATTAGTTATGAAGGAGGTACTTATTATTGAAGGGCTTCTGAAATAGTTCATTTAACCGCAAAGAGCCGCTGAGGTTAGTATATAAGTATTCCTGCTCTGCGAAACTCAGCGTTAAAAATACTTTTGATTGACTTCAGGCAGAGAAACCCATTCTGATTGCTTAGTTCAGTTTTTTACCCGACTATATGTTTCAGCTACAAGTGATTTGCCATTGACTATTTCGGTTCTGATCACCAGATCGGGCGATTTGAGATCAAATACCACTATAAATCCTGCCTTTTCAGGATTTGAAGCAAACTCATATGGGACCTGCTCGAATCTGTTTTTCGTCGTGAACCAGGCTGCCTGAAGCATAAAGTTCGGACTATTTTTCATAAATCCGGCAACAACTACTTTATCACTCTTTTTTTCATATCCCATAACTGTCTCATTTCAAGCCAAACCTTTCCCTGTGTGACACCTTTTAAGTTGAATTCAAGACCACCACTTCCATAAGGTTTAAATTCTGCTGTATATAAAGTGTCTTTAATTGTTTTATTTTCCCAGGTGCCGGTAAACTGTTTCAGAAGCTCCATCTGATTGAGATCGGTTTGAATAGTTTGCGCATTAATTTCATTTATGCATAGCAAAATGAATATCAATCCCAGTGAGAGTTCATATACTCTTTTCATACAATAGTGTTTTTGTAAATGAATATTTTGAAAGATCTTTACTGGTAAACATTGTGCATCGCTTTCTGTTCATTTAAGACATTTGATCTTAAGTATTAATGATGATATAATGAGAATTGAAATAAATTAATATGAATATTGTAACACATTACGATATTCCTTTAATCGTTTTAAAACAAGTTTCTAAAATAATCCTGGATTATTCCAGACAATCATAAAAGTCAATTATTATGGAATCAGAAGATATAGAAAAAAAACAGAAAGAAAGAAAAGCCGGTAGCGGACTCAGGGAACTACTCAAGCTCTACTGGTTTCTTAAGCCATACCGATGGAAATTTGCACTGGGTATGTCTTTTTTATTGATTTCCAGTGGTGCAAGCCTCATGTTTCCCAGGTATCTCGGCAATATGGTAGATCTTGGGAACAAGGGAAAGATGATCAGCGAGATCACCCACACAGGGCTTATTCTTCTGGCAATCATTCTTGTCCAGGCAATTTTTTCCTATTCCCGTATCCGGCTATTTGTCGAAGTGACAGAAAAAACCCTCGCCTCTATCAGGCAGCATTTGTACAATCACCTTATCAAACTGCCAATGAGCTTTTTTGCCGTTCAGAGGGTTGGTGAGCTGAATAGCCGGATCTCATCAGATATTTCTTTATTACAGGATTCCTTAACTTCCACTCTTGCTGATCTTTTGTCACAGCTTATCCTGATAATCGGAGGTATAACACTTATGACAATAAGCTCCTTCAAACTCACTCTTTTCATGCTTGCGATTTTGCCAGCCGTTGCTCTTTTTGCCTTTTTCTCAGGTAGAGCTATCCGGAGGTTTTCAAAGAAAGCACAAGGGCATGTTGCCGAGTCAAATACTATAGTGGAAGAGACTCTGCAGGGTATTCAAAATGTTAAAGCTTTTACAAATGAGCTGTTTGAAATTAACCGCTATCGCGAAAAGACCAATGAGGTAGCCAAAGCAGGCATAAAAGGAGGAAAATATCAGGCTGCCATGTCCTTTATAGTTCTGGCTTTCTTTATTGCCATGGGGGCTGTGATATGGCGTGGCGCCACACTCATAGCCTCAGGACAAATGGCAGCAGGACAACTTTTTACATTTGTAATATATTCAGGTTTTATAGCAGGCAATATCGCCGGCATGGCCGGTGTTTATACCCGCCTGCAGAAAGCTATCGGCGCTGCGGAGAAACTGCTTCTTCTGCTTGACGAACCTTCAGAAGATGTTGATATTCAGTATATACACGAACCATCCAATACTCTTCTGGGGAAAATTGTATTCGACGAAGTAGCATTTGAATATCCCTCAAGAAAAGAAAATATTGTATTGCGCAATGTAAGTTTCAGCGTGGACCCCGGTCAACAGGTGGCTCTTGTGGGACCAAGTGGTGCAGGGAAATCAACCATAGTTTCGCTTTTACTTAAATTCTATGAACCCTCTGGTGGAGCAATTCTGTTTGATGGCCAGAACAGCAGGAGTTTTCCTATTACGGCTCTGCGTGCACAAATGGCGATAGTTCCACAGGATGTTTTCCTTTTCGGGGGAACAATCCGCGAAAACATTGCATATGGAAAACCAGGTTCAGGGCTTGAAGAGATAATTGAAGCGGCGAAACAAGCCAACGCATGGGATTTCATTCAATCGTTTCCTGAAAAACTTGATACAATTGTCGGAGAGCGAGGCATTCAGCTATCTGGTGGCCAGCGCCAGCGAATTGCAATTGCAAGGGCAGTTCTCAAGAATCCAAAAATACTGATCCTTGACGAAGCCACTTCCTCGCTCGATTCTGAATCTGAAAGATTGGTTCAGGAAGCTCTCGACAAGCTTATGAAAGGGCGCACATCCGTTGTTATTGCACACCGGCTTGCGACAATCCGCAATGCCGACAAAATCATTGTACTTGAAAGCGGAACAATAATTGAACAGGGGACGCACATTGAACTGCTTGCCCATGACAAAGGCTTGTATAAGACACTAACTGAACTTCAGTTTGCAGTGTGAATATAATGCAAACAAAATAATATTCTACATGAGGATCTGTCTTGCATAATGAACACAAGTCTTAACTTCTTTCACGGAATCTGACCATGGTTTCACATCATATTCCAGCTCAATGTCACAAAAGATTGGCCATCCATTTTTCTTTATCAGCAATAGGATATCCTCAACCGGAGCTTCACCCTGGCCCCATACCTGATTTGTGTTGGCCGGGTCAGTTTTCGGGCCGGTTTTGTCCTTCATATGTATACTTACGATACGATCGTGATATTTTTCGATAATAGTATTTGGATGTATCCCTGTTGAACCAAAAAAGTGTCCCGAGTCAAAATTGAACATCACTGCAGGTGAAACAGCCATGAATGGATCATAGCTGAACCCTGACGTGGCAAACTGCATGTGATTATGGAATATTGCATAAACTCCATGCTTTTCAGCAAAAGGGGCAAGTTTTTTGACGGCTTCCATTCCAAGTTCGTCAGTTACACCTTTGGCTCCCAATACTTTAGCAGCTTTGAAAGCATAATCTATTTCCTCATCTGACCATTTTGCAGGAGAGAATTTGATAATATGAATTTTTATTCCTGCGTTCTCAAACATCTTACGGACATCTTCAAATTTTGACATGGGTAATGCTAAGCGCCATGCTTTCATATCCTGATTCGAATTCTTCGGAGCTCCAAGAAATTCTTCCACATCATTGCTCATCAACTCAACCGAGTTTACACCCGTTTCTGAACAATACTTGATTATATTTTCAACGCCACCCGGCTTATCGCGCCAGCTGTAGGTTATAGCACCCATCTGAACTCCTCCAAAATTTGAGTCTGGTGCTGTTCCGGGCATATCCTTTAAAGCAGGGCTATTCTTGCCGAATATATTAATCGGCATCATTGAGAAAGCAGCTACTGTCGCTGTATTTCCCAGGAACTTCCTTCTTGAAAGGTTTCCTTTTGATTTTTTCCCGTTTTCCATAATATTTCGCGATTAATAAAAGAGAATTATTGAACCATAAGAAAAATAAGAGAACTTAAATGTAGGCAAAATCTTACTTTTTACCCAACAATCAGGTTACAATTGTGGACAATTAGATTTTTTTAACATATGAATTATAAGACAATTATACTGGATTAATGATAACCTTAATAACATAAAAAAAATAAACCCGGATTTATTCAATCCGGGTTAGCCTGGGAAAAATCCATGAAAACTTAAATTGCTGTACCGCCCCTCTCTCCTGTTCTTATTCTGATGCATTCTTCGAGTGGTGTAATAAATATTTTTCCGTCACCGACATTGCCTGCACCGTCTGTCCGTGCGGCTTTTAGTATGGCATTAACTGTTATATCCACAAAGGCATCGTTGACACCTATCTCAATTCTGATTTTAGGGATCAGGTCAGGTATAATGATCTGCCCCCGGTACATCTCCTCAATTCTCTGCTGTCCATGACCAGAAACCCTGCTGACAGTAATTCTTTTTATGTCAGCTTCTATTAGTGCTTCACGTACTTTGTCGAGCTGAACTTCCCTGATGATTGCCGTAATTAGTTTCATTTTATTGCATTTACAAGATTATCTGATTAACTGGGATTTAACATTCCATAACCTCTCTCACCGTGGTAAGACCGGTCAAGACCGGCCATTTCATCATCCTCTGATGATTTAAACTTGATAAACTTATTCAGTATGAAGATTATAATAAAAGTCATTAAAGCTGCATATACAATTGCAATAGTTACAGCCAGAGCCTGTACACCAAACTGGTTCCAGATTGTCCAGTTTCCTCCGGCAGTTGAAGCAGCATCGCGCATCCATGAAGGACGAATGAAGAAGGTAAGAAGAAGAGCTCCTACAATTCCTCCAATACCATGTATTCCGAATGCATCCAGACTATCATCGTATCCAAGTTTGTTTTTCAGCTGGATACCACTATAGCAGGTCAATGAAGCGAGAAGACCAAGTATCATTGCACCGTATGGCTGAACTACTCCTGCAGCGGGGGTAACAGCAACCAATCCTGCAAGAATTCCTGAAGCAAATCCAAGTGCTGTAGCTTTTCCCTGGTGAAAACTTTCGATGAGTATCCACGAAAGGGCGCCTGAAGCAGCTGCAACCTGAGTGGCGGTAAGTGCCTGAGCAGTGCTTAATCCGGAAGAAATACTGCTTCCGGCATTGAAACCGAACCATCCAACCCAAAGGAGACCCGCGCCTAACATAGTAATCACCATATTATTTGGACGGATCACCTGATAAGGATATCCCCTGCGGGCCCCCAGAAACAAAGCTGCAACCAGACCGCTGACGCCTGCCGAGATATGAACAACTGTCCCTCCTGCAAAATCTATTGCTCCTTTTGCACCCAGATGAAACAGGAAACCATCAGAAGCCCAAACCCAGTGACAAAGAGGATTATATACAAGCAGGCTCCAGATAGCGATAAAGAAACAGTAGGCTTTGAAGTTGACTCTTTCTGCAAATGCTCCTGCGATAAGCGCAGGAGTAATAATTGCGAACTTGCCCTGAAACATAGTGAAAACATATTCAGGAATACCCGCATCCAAAATACTGGTATCGATACCTTTAAGGAAGAAATAGTTCGAATTCCATCCAAACCATCCGCCTAAAACATTCTTTCCGAAACACATGCTATAACCAACAATTACCCATAAGACACTTATAATTCCCATTGCAACAAAGCTGTGCATAATTGTTCCAAGCACATTTTTTGAGCGGACAAGTCCGCCGTAGAACATTGCCAATCCCGGAATCATCAGCAGGACAAGAGCCGTAGAAGTAAGCATCCATGCTGTCGCGCCTGAATCAATATGGGTATTGTCAGCTGCAAATAGACCTGAGCAACCAATGAACAGGAGGAAGAGAATTAACAGGGATCTTTTTCCAAAAATTTTCATCAGAAGAGAAATTTAGTGTAAAATCAATAAATATTAAGCATTATTTGCAAACATATGCTTTTTTGGAGGGTATTTCAAAATATATATATATATATTTTAACATTACATCAACTTTTTAGGGGTATTTATCTTTATAATGCTATTTTTTACATCATACCTCCTATTTTATCTAATCCCTTTTATAAATTTATTTATAATCTCAATTGAATCTCCTTCCATATCCAGAACATGTACAAAAGCACTTCCAATTATTCCTCCCCGGGCAAATCTGGCTGCATTCATAAAAGTGTTGTGGTCGGATATTCCAAAACCAATCAGGCAGGGATTCCTGAGTTTCATCTCACTGACCCTTTTAAAATACAACATCTGATCATCGGAGAAGCCCCCTCTTGATCCGGTTACTGATGAAGATGATACCATGTAAATAAATCCCCTGCTGATTTTATCAATATATGCAATCCTTTCTATTGAAGACTGCGGGGTTATAAGCAGGATATTAAATAGGTTATGTTTATCGAAAATATTCAGATACTCCTCCATATATATCCTAGGTGGTAAATCGGGTAGTATAACACCGTCAATGCCAATACGATCACACTGAGCGCAGAACTTTTCGATACCAAACTGCATCACCGGATTAATGTATCCCATAAGAAGCAGAGGAATTTTGACTTCATTACGGATACCGGATAGCTGCTGAAAAAGAAGTTTAAGATTCATCCCGTTCCGTAGCGCTTTATGATTGCTTTGCTGTATTACAGGTCCGTCGGCTATCGGATCAGAAAAGGGCATTCCTATCTCAATCATATCAGCACCGGAATCTGAAAGTGCTTTTATTATTGCAGTTGTTGAATCCAGATTGGGATATCCGGCAGTAAAATAAACTGAGAGTATATTGTTTTTCTTATTCCTGAAAAGTATATCTATCCGATTCATATTGATTAATTAATTGTTTATATCCTTTGTGTTACTTTGTGTTTCCCCTTTGTGATCCTTTGTGTTTAATTGAATTTTATTTTTACCACAAAGGCACACAAAGGCTTGCACAGAGGGACATTAAGGAGCTCTTTTTCTAAAGTTTATTCCTTTGCATAAAGTCTATATATATATCCATATCCTTGTCTCCTCTTCCTGAAATAGTTACGACAACAACATCATCTTTTAGAAACTTATGTTTCCCTAGCCATGCAAGTGCATGAGCCGATTCCAGAGCCGGGATAATTCCTTCCAGCCTGGTAAGCCTGAAAGCTGCTTCAAGAGCTTCAACATCATCTGCATGACCAAATTTAACCCGCTTCATTTTATGAAGATATGAATGAACAGGTCCGATGCCAGGGTAATCGAGCCCTGCAGAAATGGAATAAGGTTCGGTAATCTGACCATCTTCCGTCTGCATAACCATTGTCCTGCTGCCGTGTATAATTCCCGGACGGCCTTTGACCATGGTTGCAGCTGTCTCTCCACTATCAGTACCTTTTCCTCCGGCTTCTACAGCTATCAACTTCACATTTTCAACATTCAGATAATGATAAAAAGATCCGATAGCATTGCTTCCTCCTCCAACACAGGCTACAATATAATCAGGGTTTTCTTTTCCCGTAATCTCTATTACCTGAAGCAACATTTCTTCACTTATCACAGACTGAAGCCTTGCAACCAGATCGGGATATGGATGTGGTCCCACCACCGAACCTATAATATAGTGAGTATCCAAAGGATTGCCGATCCAATCGCGAATAGCCTCATTTGTTGCATCTTTTAATGTTTTGTTACCACTGGTTACCGGAACAACATCTGCACCCAGCATCTTCATTCGAAGGACATTTGGCGATTGGCGCTCAATATCTGTTTGCCCCATATAGATAATGCATTTCATATCCATAAGTGCACAAACAGTCGCAGTTGCAACTCCATGCTGACCGGCACCTGTTTCAGCAATAATCCTCTTTTTACCAAGTCGCTTAGCTATTAAAATCTGGCCAACGGTATTATTTATTTTATGAGCACCTGTATGATTAAGGTCCTCGCGTTTAAGGAAAATCTTTGTATTATAATATGCCGACAACCGTGAGGCGAAAAACAGCGGAGAAGGCCTCCCGACATAATGCTTTAATAGAGAATAATATTCTTTTCTGAATTCTTTATCATTTAGGATTTCAAGGTAATTTGCTTCTAATTCCCTTACATTCGGATACATCATCTCAGGAATATAAGCACCACCAAATTCCCCATAATAACCTTGCTCATCTACATTATAGTTCATTGCATTTCAATTTTAATTTCCTTAATAAATTCCTTCACAAGTTCTGCATTCTTGATGCCGGTAACGGTTTCAAACCTGCTGTTAATATCAACTGCATATAAACCATTGTTCCGGATTGATTTAACTAATCCTGCATCTTCCGGACCAATTCCTCCACTCAGAAAAAATGGCTTATCTAGCGAATATTCATCAAGCTTTTCCCAGTTGAACTTTATTCCGCTACCACCCGGCTTCTTACTTTTTGTATCAAAGAGGAAGAAATCACATACCGGCAAATATCCGGTCAGAGTCTCAAAATTGAATTCGTTTTCAATGTTGAAACCCTTAATTACGGACAATCCTGTAGAGTTCAACCGGGAACAATATGCAGGTGACTCATTACCATGTAATTGTATCAGATCAAGAGTTGCACGCTTTGATATGCTAAGAACTTCACTAATGTTTGCATTAAGGAAAACACCCACCCTTTTAATCCCCTGAGGGAAGCTTTCAAGAAGCTCAGGTTCAGTCTCTTCTCCAACATATCGTGGTGAGCCATGATAATAAATAAGTCCCAAAAAGTCCGGGTCACCTGCAGCAACATCCTTCAGATTTAAAGAATTTACCATTCCACATACCTTTACTCTGATCATAGTTTCAGTTTAAATCTTTAACAAAATCCGAGAAAGCTTTTACAGGATCGGGAGTATTCATAAACTTTTCTCCAATAAGAAATCCGTTATATCCGATGACTTTGAGTTTTCTTATTACCTGTGATGAAGCAATTCCGCTTTCGGAAATTTTTATAAATCCCGGTGATACCTTATCAGCAAGCAATTCTGATTTTTCCGTATTAACTTCAAATGTTGACAGATTGCGGTTATTCACACCGATTATATTAATATACTGGTTTACTCTGTCAAGCTCGTCCTGTTCGTGAATTTCGAGAAGAACTTCCATCCCAAGCGATCTTGCTAATCCTGAAAGATTCAGTATCGCGCTTTTATCCAGAGCGGCCGCTATAAGCAGGATAGCGTCGGCCCCAATTGACTTTGACTCTATTACCTGGTATTCATCAATAATAAAATCTTTTCTGAGAATCGGAATTGTACTCTTCATCCTGGCACTCAAGAGGTCCTGACTGGAACCCCCAAAAAACTGGCTGTCAGTCAGAATTGATAAACCTGAAGCACCTCCGTTGCAGTATCCTGTTGTCACCTCCTCTACAGCAGAGATTGAATTTAAAATACCTTTTGAAGGAGATTTTCTCTTAAATTCAGCTATAATACCTGTCTTCCTTTTGTCAAGTATTGATCCGGAAAGAGAATCAACATCGCTTTCAAACAGAGTCTTCCTCTCCAGATCCCTGACAGGAACTGACTTTCTCAGTTGATTTATTTCCCTCTTTTTATGTTCGAGTATTTTATCAAGAATAGTCATTTCTGTAATTCAATCAGTTTGTTAAACGAAAGATAGGCCCTCCCTCCAATAAGAGAATCAGTTGCGATTTCACGGCACTCCTCAAATGACCTGGAAGGCCAGTAACATTTGAGAGCCATCTGGGCATTTACTGTCACAACTTCATTTTGAGTTTTTGTACCCTCACCTTTCAGTATCTTCAGAAATAGTTTTGCTGATTCCATTACACTCTCTCCTCCGCATAAATCAGATTGTGAAGCTCTTTTATAGTCAAGTTTTTCTGGTGAAACAATCTGTTCAACTCCATTGAGTATATATTTAAATTCAGATGTAAGAGATACCTCATCATAACCGTCTAAACTGTAAATTATAATATACTTAATTGAAGATTGCTGGTAGAGATAGTTATAAAGGCGTGCAAGTTCCAGACTGTAAACTCCTATCATTTGCTTTTTAGGGAATGATGGATTTACCATCGGTCCCAGCATATTGAAAAAGGTTTTTATTTTCAGAGCCTTCCTGACCGGTGCAACATTTTTCATCGCCGGGTTGAAAAGGGGAGCGTGCAAAAAGCAAATACCAGATTTATCGATCTCATTTCCTAATTTCTCGTTATCTGTGGAAAATTTATAGCCAAAATGTTCCAGTATGTTGGATGAACCGCAAGTTGAACTGACTCCGTAATTCCCATGTTTTGCGATTTTAATACCGGCTCCGGCAAGTACAAATGCAGTTAGTGTTGATATATTGAAAGTATCTTTCCCGTCACCACCTGTTCCGCATACATCCATAGGATCGAATTCTGACAGATCAACCCTGATGCAAAGAGCAAGCAGAGCGTCGCGGAATCCGGAAAGCTCTTCAACTGTTATGCTTCTCATTAGGTAAACCGTAAGAAAGGCAGCGATTTCTGATTCTGAATAAATGCCTTTGGCAATATTGGTAAGCACACTTTCTGCTTCCTTCCGGGTAAGTGTTTTATGTTCAAAGAGATGATTCAGTATTTCGCGCATATATTACATTTAAATGATTTTCAACACATGAAGTATTTAATTATCAAGCCAGTTGGCCATTATCTCCATTCCAAATTCCGTCAGAACAGATTCCGGGTGAAATTGCAGTCCCTGTACATCATAGATCTTGTGACTGATTCCCATAATAATCCCGCTCTCATCTTTACAGGTGATTTTAAGACAATCAGGTAGATCATTTGACGACACTACCCAGGAGTGATATCTTCCTCCGATAATTGAGGAAGGTACATTAAGAAAAAGAGGATCATTCTTAGCTGTTATGATAATCGGTGTGGCAATCCCATGATAAACAGAGCTCAGATTGAGGATCTTTCCTCCGAAAGCCTCTCCTATTGCCTGATGCCCGAGACAAATCCCCAGGATACTTTTCGTGGGAGAATAACGCTTTATCAGATCAATACATATTCCGGCATCAACGGGGACACCAGGACCGGGAGAAAGAAGTATTTTTTCATATTCATCAACTTCTTCAAGCGATATTTCATCATTGCGGAATACTGAAGGGCTTTTCCCTGTAAGCCTTTCAATATAATTCACCAGGTTATAAGTGAACGAATCGTAATTATCGATAACCAGAATCCTTTTCATTTTCATAGAATAAATTTTTACTGTATTTCTTCTGCCTGCTCAATTGCTTTTCTGAGAGCTCCGAGTTTATTATTAACCTCCAGTAACTCTTTCTCTTCATCAGAATTGGCCACAATTCCTGCTCCAGCCTGGTAATAGAGTGTATTTGCTTTGCTCAGAAAAGTTCTGATCATTATAGCGTGGTTAAACTGACCCCTGAAGTCGAGGAATCCTATTGCACCGCCATAATAGCCCCTTCTTTGGTTTTCGTAACGAGCTATGATCTTCATTGCCATGTACTTTGGTGCGCCCGTGAGTGTCCCTGCCGGGAAAGTTGCTGCTATCATATCTGCCATAGTAGTACCTTCTTTAAGGTCCCCTGATACGGCCGAAACAAGATGAATAACATGGGAATAATACTGTACTTCCCTGAAGCTTTCAACTTTTACATTCAGGGTATGTCGGCTAAGATCATTTCGTGCAAGGTCGACTAGCATAACATGTTCTGCATTTTCTTTCGGATCGGTTGAAAGCTGTTGTGCCAGAAGTTTGTCATTCTCATCATTTCCGGTGCGTTTGAAAGTTCCGGCGATTGGATTAATAAAAGCTTTGCCCTTATTAATCTTCAGATGTGCTTCGGGTGATGATCCGAATATTTTATAATTCCCATAATCAAAATAAAATAAATAGGGAGAGGGATTGATCGATCGCAAAGCCCGGTAAACATTGAATTCATCCCCTTTGAATTGTCGCGAGTATTGCCTCGACAGGACAACCTGGAATACATCTCCCAGATAGCAATGTTCTTTACCTCTGGAGACCATCGTCTTGTATTGTTCATCAGAAATGTTCTGGTCCTCCGCTCCTGTTGTTTTAAAGGAGTAGATTGCTACATTCCGGCTATTCAGTAAAGACTCAATCCTGTTGAGTTCCCCCGGATCATCGTTCACCTGGTTTTCAATTATCTGCAAAGTATTCTGATAATGGTTTATTGCTATAATGTATTTATAAAGGTGGTACCTGGCATCAGGAATTTTATAAGTGCAGTCAGAACCGGGCTGTAACTCAATTTTCTCAAAATATTGTACCGCATCGTATGACAGATAACCAAAGAGTCCGTTAACCGGAATCTCAGCAGGTACATCCGATTGAATAAATGCACTAACAAAAGTTGAAAACCTTTTATTAAATGTCTGTTTATCTGTAATTTCTGATACTATTTTTGAACCATCAGGATAGATTTCTGTTACGGATCCTTCATCGGCTTCGAACCCTGCGATCGGTTTCATACAAATGAAAGAAAAACTGTTCTCATTGCCACGATAGTCAGAACTTTCCAGTAATAGGGAGTTAGGATATATATCTCTTATTCTCAGATATATGCTTACCGGAGTTATAATATCGGAAAGGAGCTTTCGGGATGTTGTTTTTATCTTAAATTGTGTCATGTTGTTTGCTTTTTCATCAAAATCATTTATTTTTTAAGAATTCTTCAGGTCCAAAAATCAAAACGGCCCGTCGTGATTACGACAGGCCGTTTATTAATATCTTAAAAGATTATATACAAATAGCTGGAAGTCTCACGTCAGAATGTGAAATATACTTAACCACCAACGCCAATATGTATAAATTGCTTTCAATTTAAAATCTCTTTCAGGGGCAAATGTAAAACATGTTTTCGATAAAACAAATTTTTCTGGTTATTATATGGCAAAGGTGTTAATAGAATTAGATTTTTATTTCTTCCGTATAACAAATAACACTTCAGTATTTAATACATGTTTAGATAGCTATCCGCTTACAGTTTTTACCCCCTTTCATTTTCCCCCAAGTGGGAAATGTTTTGTTCCACCTCCCCCCTTGGGGGACTACCCTTTATACACTTCTTTTCTTATTATACTTATATATAGGCAGTTATTACAAGAGTTAATATAAAAGAATAATGCCGGAGGCATTTAATTCCAATAGCCACGGTAGCGTCCGTGGTCGAAGCATTAGTAGATCTATCAACCCCGAAGGGTGTTGAAAAGTTTAAAACATGGAGATAAACTTAATTATATTCAACACCGCCGGTGTTGTAGCGAAACGTGTAATTACTACCACAGACGTGACTGTGGCTATTGGGTTTTGACGCCTCCAGCGTCTTCTACAACATTTTGTCTAACTAAAATAAAAAGATGTGTATAAAGGGTGGCTTGGGGGAAGGAAGGGAAGGAGTGTCTGATTAAATGTTTTCAGGGCTATCCAATTCTCTGGCGATAATATTTTACAATCCAGTGACAATTCATGACAATCTTTTACCTGAACATGACAGTGATTCAGTTAATACCTCTCATTTTTGTATAGCCAACTAAAGAGAGCATTCACATGACTACTTACCAGATAACCCTTTTAACATTTAAATAGAAAAACAATATCTATGGAAACAAAACATTTTAAGCTATTCGCTCTGCTTCTGTTCCTCACTATTTCATTTAATTCTGTAAAGGCCGAAGACTTACGAAAAATTGTATCTCTTTCAGGATCTTGGAGATTCTCAATCGGTGATGACAGCAAGTGGGCTTCTCCTTCCTATGATGATTCCGGCTGGGATCAGATCAGCGTACCTGGCAAATGGGAAGATCAGGGTTATAACGATTACAATGGCTATGCATGGTACAGGAAATCTTTCAGGATGAATGATATTCCTTTAAATACTTCCATTTATCTAATGCTTGGGCGCATTGATGATGCAGATGAAGTTTTTCTTAACGGCAGGGAGATCGGTAAGAGTGGTAAGTTCCCGCCAGACTTTAAAACTGCCTACGACAGAGTCAGAAAATATATTATTCCTGCAGATTATCTTAAAAAAGATGGCGAAAATTTAATCTCGGTAAAAGTATATGATTCCTATCTCGAAGGTGGCATAGTTGAAGGACCGGCCGGCATATTCATCGATGAGGATAATGAACTGCTCAACCTTAATTTAAGCGGAAAATGGAAATTTCAGACAGGTGATAACAAGGGCTGGAAATTCCCAGATTATAATGATGAAGGATGGGCCTCCATCGAAGTTCCATCGGTATGGGAAAATCAAGGATACGAAGACTATGACGGCTATGGCTGGTACAGGCTGAAATTCACTTTGCCTCAGGATTTCACAACTGGGGAATTGTACCTCTCGCTTGGGAAGATCGATGATATCGATGATGTTTATCTCAATGGTGAACACATTGGAAATGTCTATGATCTGAGAAAAGATTTTGGATATAGAAATTCGGGCGGAGAGTATAATGTACGAAGAATCTATAAAATTCATGAAGGCTTACTGAAGCGAAACGGACTTAATATAATTGCTGTAAGAGTGTATGATGGCCAGGGATTGGGAGGCATCTATGAAGGTCCTATTGGCATTATGTCAGCTGAGAACGCCCGGAGATATAAAAACAAACATCATAATGACAACGGATACAACTCCTTCTGGGAATATATGTATGATAAATTTTTTGGAAATGATAATTCAAATAATGATTAGTTATGAGAGCGACTCTGAGTAAAAATAAAAAAAGAATTTTATCTATCTCCTTAATAATATGCTTACTGAACCTATCCGGCAGGATGTTCGCAAGTGATGAAAACCTGGTTCGTCTGCAGGGACTGGAAGGCAAATGGCAGTTTTCGATAGGGATGAAGGAAGAGTGGACTTCACCAAAGTTCAATGATAGCAGCTGGGAATCAATAAGGGTACCCTCCCCATGGGAAGATCAGGGCTATAATGGTTATAATGGTTACGCCTTTTACAGGAAGAAGATCACTATTTCTTCAAAATATAAGGATCGCATGCTATATCTAAATATGGGATATATAGATGATGTTGATGAAGTTTATTTCAATGGGAATAAAATCGGTTCAACTGGCAGTTTCCCGCCAAACTACAGTACAGCCTATAATGCTGAACGTGTTTATTATATTCCTGAGGATTATATAAATTTTGATGGCTCAAACCAGATAGCAGTCAAGGTATATGACGCAGAGCAGCAGGGAGGGATTGTTAGTGGTGATATAGGTTTATATGGTGGAAGAAACTCAGTAAATCTGGATGTAAATCTTCAATCTACCTGGAGATTTCAACCGGGGGATGATCCAAGGCGGAAAGAGGTGGATTTTAATGACAGCGGATGGAGTGAAATTTTTGTCCCTGGAAAATGGGAGGATCAGGGCTACAGAGATTATGACGGCTATGCCTGGTATCGCAAATCATTTGTATTCAAAACTACCAATGGCACTGAAAAAATGGTTCTTCTTATGGGTAAAATAGATGATATCGACCAGGTATATATCAATGGAACATTCGTTGGATCAACCGGCACATTCCCATCGAGACGAGGAGAAGAAGCAAGTACCGGCCAGGAATATCAGGCATTCAGGGGATATTACATCCCGGACGGCTTGCTTAAAAAAGATCAGAAAAACATTATCGCTGTAAGAGTACTGGATACAAGCGGCGATGGCGGGATCTACGAAGGACCAGTGGGTCTTATTACGCAAACCAAATATATTGAATACTGGAGAAAAATTAAAAAAGACGGCAATTAGGATAGCTTTTCTTCTTTCCCGCTGTTCTCGCTGATTTTCGCAGATATCTGAATTCTGATCTGCACCGATCAGCGTAATCTGCGGGAAATTTTTTTCTATATTTAAAGAAAATATCTTCCCATGAGTTCGTCATTACGAAAAGTCAGTTTACTTATAATAGCAATTATTGTCATGCCCGTACTGATTTTTTCGGTATTTGAAATTGGCAACTACAGGCAAAATGAAAAAGTAATTCAGGACATCTACAAGAATCAGCTCGACGCCATCCTCTTTTCAATAAATCAATATTCCGACGATATCATCAGTAACCTTGCAAGCAGGATTGAAAACAGCACAAACAATTTCAAACCCGATACCGGAAACGACCTGTCAAAGATTATGAATGAAATGCCTGCATTTATATGCATTGTACAATTCAATAATAAACAGGAAATACTTTCTACAGTTCCAGGTTCATTCAGCGACAACTTAATTATTGGTGAGATGGTCACATATCTTACCAATAATGCCAAAACAATCAAACAATTGCAAACATATATGGAAAGTGGCTATCGCAAGATTGAGCCAATCGGGAATACCAGCAAAAACATGCAATGGATAGTTTTCCTGACCCATTTAAATGAGAGAGAGATTACCAATATTCTTGTGATTGACCCCGAAAGATTTATAAGTCAGGTACTCGATCCAAAGATCCAGGAGATTGCTAAAGGGAAATTTGATATTGCAGCCTACCGTTCAGGGGAGGAGTTGCCTTTTTATACAGCAATGAAGAAATCCAGTTCCCGCAAAATAAGTGATAGAGAACACTTTTGGTTGTTCACTAACTATCTGATGGGTATCGAATTGAAAGATATTACCATTGCCGATCTTACAAAGGAGCGGATTAAGAGAAACCTGATAATTATAGGTTTGATGGATATCATTTTACTTTCCGGGGCATGGATTATTTACAGAAATGTTAAAAAACAGGTTGAATTGGCACAACTGAAGAATGACTTTGTGTCGAATGTTTCGCATGAAATCCGTACTCCGCTCGCCCTGATAACGATGTATATTGAGACGCTTGAAATGGGCAGAGTGAAAGATAATAATAAGGTCAAAGAATACTATTCTATAATTTTGAATGAAACTACACGTTTGTCAGGTATTGTGAACAGAATTCTTAGCTTTTCACAGATAGAAAGCAACAAACGAAAATATTCCTTTAGTGAGACCAATATTAATGAAATCGTGGAAAATGCGGCTATTACTTTCCGTTATTCGATAGAGAACAAAGGATTCAGCTATTCTTTCAAACCAGACAAAAATATACCATTAATTCAAGTTGACAGGGAAGCTATTGCAGATGCATTCGTGAATCTTATTGACAATGCCATGAAATATAGTACCGAGATCAAAGACATTGAAGTCAGAACCGGTATATCTGATAAATATGTTTATGTTGAAGTTGAAGATCACGGTATAGGCATTTCAGAAAAAAATCAGAAATATATTTTTGATAAATTCTACAGGGTCACCGAAATGAACCTGGCTAACAGGGTAAAAGGATCAGGCCTGGGTCTGGCTATTGTAAAGCACATTATGGATGCTCATGAAGGTACGATATCTGTAAAAAGCTCCCCGGGATCCGGTTCCGCGTTTCGGCTTTCATTTCCGGTTAAGTTAATTAAGCAGCTATGAAAAAGATATTGATTATTGAAGATGAATTGAATATGATAAGAGGGTTGAAAGACAACCTTGAATTCGAAGGATATGAGGTAGATACAGCGATGGAGGGGAGTTCTGGTCTTCAAAAAATTCAGCAAAACCGGTACGATCTGATCCTGCTGGATGTAATGCTGCCTGAAGTATCAGGTTTTGATATTTGCAAAACTGCAAGGAAAGAAGGGATAAATACCCCTATCATACTGTTGACTGCCAAAGGTGAAGAAATTGATAAGGTCCTTGGATTGGAGCTAGGAGCCGATGATTACATTACTAAACCATTTAGCTTGCGGGAGTTACTTGCAAGGATAAAGACAATTTTGCGGCGTGCTCCAATTGGAAAAGAAGGAAGTGGTGAACCAGAATTTATACGCATAGGGAATATTAAAGTTAATTTCAAAAATTACCAGGCCCTTGAGGGAACTAATGAAATCAAAATGTCATACAAAGAATTTGGAATATTGCATTACCTGTATATGAATGCAGGCAAAATTATTCAACGCGATGATCTCATGAGCGATGTATGGGGCATTGAATATGATATTTCAACCCGAACGGTGGATAATTTTATCCTTAAACTGCGACAGAAAATCGAAGTTGATCCCAATAATCCAAAGATTATTCTTACTGTACATGGGATTGGCTATAAGATGATTTTGAGCTGATTGAGGCAAATAACCGGATATATAATTTGATTCTGTTCAGACGAAATAGAAATGCATTGATAAAATGACAAAATATTTTCGAAATGATAATGTAGAGACGCCCAAATTGGACGTCTCTACTGTTATAAAATTTAAAGAAAATTCTTGTCGAGGAATTCCTGAAATTTGACTTTATACTGATCGCTGACAGGAATATATTCCTTTCCGAACACAATTCTGCTTCGTTCAATCGTATCGATTTTTTCAAGGTTAACTATAAATGAGCGGTGGACCCTCATAAACTTATTTTCAGGAAGCTTCGATTCAAGAAGTTTCAGCGAAGTGAGAGAAAGCACAGGCTTAATTGAATTCTTAATATAAACTTTTACATAATCCTTAAGCCCTTCGATATAAAGAATATCGTTAAAATTTATCCTTTTTATCTTATAATCTGATTTGAGAAACAGAAATTCGTTATTGACATCAACTCTTGCAGGAGTTTGCTGTTCTAGCCGCAGTAACTTCTGAACTTTATGTATTGCCGTCAGGAATTCTTCATAGCTGAATGGCTTAAGCAAATAGTCTACTATATCCAATTTGTAACCTTCAAGAGCATATTTTTCGAAAGCAGTAGTGAAAATTACTTTAGGTCCTTTCTCCATAAGCCTTGTAAACTCAATGCCTGAGAGATCAGGCATCTGAATATCCACAAAAATAAGATCCACCCTGTTTTCAGTAAGAAATTCCGTTGCATCAAGCGGGTTATCGAACTTCCCAATGAGCTTTAATCCGGGAGTTTTTTCAATATAACCTGTCACAAGCTGCAGTGCCAGAGGTTCATCATCGATTGCTACGGTTGTAATCATTATGCAAATTTAATCTGAAGAAGTACTTCAAATTCAGTATCAGTTTTATTTATCTTTAGTTCATGTTTTCCTGGGAACAACAGGTTCAGCCTCTTTATCACATTTTCCAATCCTATACCGGAATGACCTGTTTCGTTTTCCTCCCTGATTTTTACCAGGCTGTTAGCACATCTGAATTTTATCGATTCCTTTTCTGTTGTCATACTGATTTCAATAAACGACTTTTCACGGTAACTTATACCATGTTTAAAGGCATTTTCAATGAATGGTATAAAGAGGAGTGGGGGAATATTAATATCCTTGTACTTCTCAGGAAATGAAACTTCAAGACTTATTTTACTACTCATCCTGAGCTTCATTAGATCGACATAGTTATTCATAAAATCTATCTCATTACTCAGTTTAGTATTACCGTGCTCCGAATCGTAAAGAAGGTATCTCATTAACTTTGAAAGCCTTAAAACTGCTTTTTGGGAATCCTCGGCATTGATGCTTATTAATGAGTAGATATTATTGAGAGTGTTGAAGAAAAAATGAGGACTTATCTGGTTTTTCAGAAATGCAAGTTCAGAATTAAGCTTTTCCTTCTCTAGCTCCCTCTGTAGTTTTTCGGTTTGTGAATGACGTTCAAGCACTCTCATACCAACTGAGAAGAAGACAAGAAACAACGAGGTAAACATATAATTGAACAAATGCATTTCACGGAAAGGCGGGCGTCCAAAATGATCATCCGGCTTAGGTGGCCTCACCTGTGTTCCCTTTTCATTTTGCTTATTTATTTCTTCAGTATTATTTCGTCCAGGAACATATATAAAAATGAGTTCATTTGATCTGTCAGAGACAAAATATAAGAATGCTAATAAGAAAATTACCGACATATAGTATTTAAGTTTCCTGCTCCCGAAAAAGAATCTTGGAACCAGTACCAGATAATTTGAATAGAATATTATCCCGTTGATTAAATTCCCAACGTAAAAAGCCCACATAAAATCGTTACCAACTTCCCATCTCTTAAAAAAATAGAGGGGAATACCCAGAATAATTACCCAGGCAAGCAGGTGAAGCAATATTTTGATCTTATTTCCAGTGAAAAAGCTTTTCATGGTTTTAAAAGTATAACAAATAATGACAGGTTAATCGGGAAGTATTCATATTTCCCGATTAACTTATATCTATTCATATCTGAGGGCATCTATCGGGTTCAGATTGGCTGCTTTGCGTGCGGGATACCATCCAAAGAAAACACCAATTGCAAAACATACCGTAAAGGCGAGAATTACAGTCTGTACCTGGACAATCGGGATTATTTTCATCAACGATCCTGCTCCTCTGGCAATAATATAGCCAAATATTACACCCACTGATCCTCCAAGAATACTCAGGAGAATTGATTCCACAAGGAACTGTTTAAGAATATCTTTACCCCGGCCTCCTATTGACATCCTTAGTCCGATCTCATGGGTACGCTCTGTTACCGATACAAACATAATATTCATAATCCCAATACCCCCGACAAGGAGGGAAATTCCAGCAATGGCCCCCAGTAGTATCGTCAGCATATCGGTAATTGACGATACGGTAGCAATAAGTTCAGATTGCGACATCACCCTGAAATCATTGTCCGCAGATTCCTTCAGTTTATGTGTTCTCCGAAGTGTTTCTGTAATTTCGGAAATAGCTTTAGCGCTTTTTTCTTCAGTTATTGCTGATGCATAAATACCATTAATATAATCGATTGCTGCCAGACGTCGCTGAACCGTTGTATATGGAGCAAGGATAAGGTCATCCTGATCCTGCCCCATTCCACTCTCACCCTTCTCTTTAAGTACACCTATTACCAAAAAGGGTAGTTTTTGTATGCGGATCGAAAGTCCTACAGGATCAGCTCCAGCTCCAAACAGATTCTTAATAACTGTCTGTCCGAGAATGCAAACCTTCGACATCCCTTTTAATTCGGCGGAACTGAAAATTCTTCCGCTCTTAATCTCAAGTTTTTTTATTTTAAGATACTCTTCGCTTACACCATAAATGGTTGTCTGTGTATTCTGATTACTGTATATAACCTGTCCGCTTGCTCTTACCTCTGGTGAGACACCTGAAACTGAGACTGCATCGTTTCGGATTGCTTCAACATCGCTGTACTTAAGCGCCATTGAACTTGAGGCACCCAGACTTACCCCTCCCCGTCGTTGAAAATTGGGCATAACCATCACCATGTTTGTACCCATGTTTGACATTTGCTTCCGAATACTCGCTTTTGATCCTTCACCAATTGCAAGCATAGCAATAACCGATGCAACACCTATTATAATGCCAAGCATCGTCAGAAAAGCTCTCAATTTGTTTCTGACAAGGGCCCTTATTGCTATTCTGAATAAATTTGCGTAATGCATATTATGTTAATTTAATTCATTTTCGTCATATACCTCAACCGGAAGACTCTTCAGCATTTCTGTTGCACTCAACCGATCTGTTACAATGTTTTCACGTTGTATCTTCCCGTCCCTGAATATGATATTCCTTGTAGCAAACCTCGCAATGTCGAGTTCATGAGTTACATATACTATAGTCCTCCCTTTTTCATTCAGAACCTGAAACAACTCCATTATTTCAAATGAAGTTCTTGTATCGAGGTTTCCGGTAGGCTCATCAGCAAGTATTAGCACAGGATTATTTACCAGCGACCGTGCGATTGCCACACGCTGCTGCTGACCGCCTGAAAGCTGATTTGGCATATGATGCATCCTGTCTTTTAGCCCCACCGCCTCGAGAGCATTTAATGCCAATTCTTTGCGCTCTCTGGATTTCATAAGCGAATTGTAAAACAGTGGAAGTTCAACATTTTCCAGGGCCGTGGTTCTGGCTAGCAAGTTATATGCCTGAAAAACAAAACCAAGCTTTTTATTACGCAATCTTGCTGTTTCATCTTTATCCATTGTCTTAACATCCACTCCGTCGAGAAAATAATCTCCACTTGATGGCTTATCCAGACATCCAAGGATATTAAGCATTGTTGATTTTCCCGATCCGCTCACTCCCATTATTGCAACAAATTCACCCTCCGTAATTTTCATATTAACTCCCCTTAGAGCATGGACAGTAACCTCCCCAATGTGATAATCCTTCCGCAGATTTGAGATTTCAATTATCGTATTACTCATTATATTAACCATTAGATTTATTTATGCTCAATTCTTTAGAAAGGAAACGGACCTCCTGGTCCCCTGTCAGTAGCTTTTGATGTTGTGGATTTGTCAGAGGAACTATCCATAGAGACAATAACTTCATCTCCTTCCTTAAGTCCTGAGATCACTTCCACAGTTGAGCCGTTGTCAACTCCGATTTTAATCATACCCGGACGCAATCCCATTTTTCCATCTTTCAACCAAACGGTTTTGGTTTTTGGATCCTGTTTCACGCCTGGCATAGACATTCCTGCCAATGGAAGTCCCTGAGTCATCTGGCCTGTTGGCATACCTGATGGTATACTTCCAGTCCCTGCTGCTGCTCCCGAAGGCATTTTTGGCATCTTACCGCTTTTTTGCATAGCTGTGAACATTTTTTTCAAATATTCCATATCAGGAGTAAACCTGACAGCTTTACCTGAAAGGGTAAGTACACCCTGTCTCTCTTCCACATAAATTGTTGAGCTGGCTGTCATTCCGGGCATGAGTTTTTTATCCGGATTGGGTGCACTCAGAATTACAACGTATGTTACAACATTATTGGTAGTTACCGGCTGTAACCGTACTTCTGAAACTGTGCCTTCAAATTTCATGTCGGGATATGCATCGACCGTGAACTCAACTCTCTGGCCTTGTTTTACTTTACCGATGTCGGCCTCATCAACACTTGTCTGCACCTGCATCTGAGTCAGGTCGTTCACGATAGTAAAAAGTGTCGGTGTGCTAAAGCTGGCAGCAACGGTCTGTCCTTCTTCAACTGCCCGGTTAAGCACAACACCATCGATTGGTGATGTTATGGTAGCATAATCGAGGTTTACCTTTGCTCTTGCCAGTCCCGACTTTGCATTGCTCAGAGATCCCTTTGAGTTTTCATAATTGAAAACTGCCTGATCATAGTCTGATTGGGAAATTAATTTTTTATCAAAAAGCACTTTTAACCTGTTATATGTTGCTTCCTGGTAGTTCAGCTGAGCCTGGGCCTGATTAAGCGCCGACTGACTCTGGTCGAGTTGGGTCAGCAGAGGGGTCTCATCAAGTTTGGCAAGTATCTGCCCCTGTTTTACGGTATAATTGAAATCAACATATACATGCTGCAATATACCTGATACCTGTGTACCTACATTTACGGTTTTTAAGGCCTGGATGGTACCCGTAGCTGTAACAGTATTGCTGATATTGCCTTTTTCGACTTTCACTGTTTCGAAACTGGTGGCAGTTTCTTTTTTTGCAAATGGTCTCAGTGCAAATACCAGTAATGCAATTGCTACTATAATGATCCCAATGATTATTAACCTTTTTCTTTTCATGATATTACTTTTTTAAATTATTCTTAAAGTGACAATGGAACTCCCATATAAAAATCGAGGATCTTGTAACTGAATATTAAATTGTACTTTGATTGTAATAATTGACTTTCGGCGACTATCAGATTTGTTTTGGAAACAAGGTAATCGACCGAGTTAATGATTCCCTGTTTGAACTTCTCATCAGCGAGATCGGTGGATTCCCTTGTTGATGTATATTTTTCCTGACTCGCTTCATATTCAATTTGCGCGGAAGTTACATCAAGGCAGGCCTGTTCTATACTCTTTCTGAGTTGGTTTTTTGTATCAGTCTCGCTCAGTTGGGCATCCTGGTAACCTAACTTAGCAATTGCTACGCTGGTTTTAACCTGCTTTTTCTGAAATATGGGCACTGAAAGAGAAAATCCTGCAGCAGGCATCAACCCATTATTCAATTGACCAAAATAAGTATCAGTCGTTCTGCTGGAATAACCGGAGCTTAAACCCGCACTTGCTGATAATACAGGAAAATATGAAGCTCTTGCTATTTTCTCATCGAGGCTTGCAACTTGTTTGTTCACAGCTGCGTTTTTTATCTGAGGTTTTATCGATAATGCAGTTTCATATACCGCCCTGACATCAGGAACACGGCTCTGATTAAGAGCTGCCTGCAGATCGGGATGCGCTATATTGAAGTTTCCGCCAACTGGAAGCTCCATAAGTTGCATAAGGTTTATCTTTGCTATTGAGAGCTGACTATCAGAGTTTGCCAGAGTCAGTTTCTCACTAGCTAGCTGGGATTTCACCTGGGCATAGTCAGAAATTGAAATACTCTGCTGTGCCAGTCTTTCTGCGGCCAGATTAAGTTCACCGTTCGTCGATTCTATCTGTTTCTGACTGTTTTTAACCTGCTCTTCGGCATATAACACCTGAAGATACGCATTGAGAATACTAAGGCTGATCGACTCTTTTGTGGTTTCAAGAGAATACTTTCCTCCTTCCAGTTCCAGATCAGCCTGCTTTATCTGATTAGTGATTCGCGAAGCATTGTAAATTGTGACACCTGAATTCATTGAATAATTTGAACCGTTTGTGCCTGAATAGCCCGAAGTACTAGTTAAGGTGCTTTTGCTCCAGTTAAAGTTCTGACTTATAGAGGCATTTACCGAAGGCAGGCGCTGAGCCTTGGCCTCGTCAGCATAGAGCCCGAATCTTTGGTTTGCAAGTTCACTTTTTCGGATCTGGATATTCTGACTAAAAGCATGTTCAATACACTTTTGTAATGTCCACACGGAATCCTGCTGTAAAAATAAGGACATGCCGTGGCATGTCCCTACCGTCAAACTAAAGCTTAATATAAAAATCAATTTTCTCATAAGTCTTTTCAATTTTGAGATAAATGTAATAGTGGACTACACTGTTGAAAAAACTTAATAGAAGTATTGCCCTATTTTACCGACAGATGGTGCGAATTACGATATGTACCAAAATGAAAATAGGGACACTCAGTTAGCATGTCCCTATTTCTTTTGATCAATTAAGCAGTATTAATTGATTGCAGACGATGACGCTTTTATCATATTAAGATTTGCCTCAAGGCCATCGAGGTAAGTAAGGACCCAGGAAAGATTTATGAGTATGTTCCTGTAAGTGAATGCCCAGGCCGGATCTTCTTCGTTCTCTACTCCCAGACCAACTATTGCAGGCAGAACTTTAGCTGTCTCTTCGTAACCTTTGGTTTGTTTCATCAGTACAACAAGCTCACTGAGTGACTTTTCAAGCTTTATACCTGCAGGCATTTCCCCGTTATCCGACAATACTTTTGCAGCAATATTTGGGGAATCGGCCCTGAGTAAATTCCCGGGATTCTTTTCCCATTCCTCCCTTGTCATTCCTTCATGCTTTAGTATCAGATCCTGGTAATCATTTGTGATTTTCAATATCTCATCAATTTTCATATTAACTGCCGATTCATTTCCAATTATCGGTTTTTGAGCCATGGCGGCTTCTAAATTGTTATAGTTCCTTGAAATGTTATAACTGTCAACAATGGTATCTCTCGAAACATTTAATGAAAGCAGAGCTGAGAATACTGAATTAAGAGCCAGCAGAAGCAAGACAAAAACTGTATTGTAGATGTTGAAATTTTTGTTCTTCGAGGTAACCGTCAGAAAAACAGGAAGAAAAACAATATATGGGAAAGGTAGTGCAATGGTGAGTAAAGTTCCTGCTAATGGCCAATGCTGGATTTTAAAAAGCATTGCTGTGAATACAACAAAACAGGTAATGTATGTTACTATATAAAGCAACCTGTTTTGAGTATTTCCTTCAGTCTTGTAATTATTTATCAACGCAACAGGAAAGAATATCAGGACAAGTATCAAAGTCCCGGCCGTTATCAAAATTCCGGCCGCTGGCCAATGATTCACTTTCAAAATTATTCCGGTGCAGATGATAATTGCCGTAATAACTCCGAGAATATATATCTTTTGCTTCATGATCTTATGTATTTAGGTGATTATTAATGTCTTGCAATTGTTTTTAATACACATGATTCAACGGTAAGCAGCCCGTTTTTCATTATTTCAAGGGTATGAAGACTTGCCATTAAAGATATTTCACCTTTGTCCGGATTTCCTCCAGGCAGAAATATTTCTGTATCAAGCATTTTTTTATACTTGAGCAAATCTCCTGCGGGAGCAATCCTGGTTAGGTAGTTTATATACTCTGCTATTGAAGAATTAAGTTCCTTACGGGTGCTGCAGCCAGGCATAAGAAAAACTTTCGCAGGTATGGGGTCAAAAGGTTTTGAAAGTTCACTATATTTTATTTCCTGACCGGTTTTAGCCAGACTTAACTGACTGGCGCTCACAGCCGGTTTTCCAGGTTCTCCCTCCGACTCCTGAACCATCTTCACCTCGATATTGCTGATTGTTTTAAGAATTCCGATAGTTTTTGAATGAAGCTTCCCCATCTCATTGTAATTTAGTGAATCTTTATACCTGTCTATGATAGAACTGTTATTCCTGAATAAATAATCATATAATAGATTCTGTTGATCAACATTAGGATAGTAATATACCTGGTATGAATGCTGAAGGTTCAGGGTTATCATTGCTCCGGGGACTACAATTAGTATAAATCCAATGACCAGGAAAATAAACATGGAACTAATATGGCTTTCCTCCTTCCAGGTAAGCCAGGTATACATGGGGAAAGCCAGAAAGCACAAAAGAATTATCCCGATAACTATAAACAGGGTTGCCAGAGGCCAGTGCTGCATCTTAAAGAGCATGCCAGCACAAAAAAATATTATCCCGGCTGCACCCAGTATATAAGCCGGACGTTTATCCTTGTTTTCCTGATCCGACAACCTGCTCAGAGCCAGAGCCGGAATAAAAAACAGAATACCTGATAATGCAGCCAGGGTTAGAAGTGCTCCTGCCATTGGCCAGTGCTGAATTTTAAAGAGAGTCCCAAAAATAAACAGCATCCCGGCAAAAAAAGCTGAAAAAACCAGGAAAAGTCTTTTCCTGTTGTGAGTCTCTTTCCAAAGGACACTAAGGGCCGAAGGCAGGAAAATAAAGGCGAGAACTAAAGCCCCAAGAGTCATCAGAGCCCCTGCAAGAGGCCAGTGCTGAATTTTGAACAATGCTGCAAAGCCAAACAAGACAGTGCCTGCAACGCCTGAAATTTTCATTGTGTTTTTCATAAAGCGGTATTTAGTGTCAACTGCATAAAGTGTTTCTTCCTGTATCTCCTTAAGCCTTCGCGATCCCATTTTTTGTTTAACCTTTCTGTAGGCCTCAGAAAAACTCAGGCCATTCTGCATCTCGTTCTCTACATCACAGCAGACATGATCAATGAGATCTTCCAGCAGGTGAGAAAATGTGATCTCCTCTCTGCCTATATCATGGCTAATCTGATCAATATGATGCAGACTAAGTTCAGGCATGGCTCAACCCGGGTTTAGTATCAACAATCCGCTGAAGGGATTCAATGAACTCATTCAGTTCTTTTATCTTATCTTCAACAACAGAATGACCATGAGGAGTCAGAAGGTAGTATATACGGATCCGGTTGTTGAAATTTTCCGATTCCGTGACAAGAACCCCCTCGCTTTCGAGCTTATGTAATACCGGATAAAGCGCTCCGTAGGTAAGTTTTATCTTGCCTTCTGTCAGTTCTTCCACTCTCCGCGTTATCTCATATCCATACATTCTGCCATTCTCTTTCAATAGCTTCAGAACTATTGTCTTTAAAGATCCTTTAATCAGGTCCGATGGTATCATAATAGAATATATAAGTTGCTTATATATTGCAAATATAAAATATTATTATTTATAAATGCTAATTTTTTGAAATTATTTTCAGAACCTGAATTATAAGACTTTAAAGTGTTGAATAAAGTTCCCTGATTTCTGATTTTCAAAATTATGGAGGTAAAGAAGTCGAAACCCATTAACCGCAAAGTTTCGCCTAGGATGTTCAGAGAATTGCAGAGAGCGTCTTTTATGATTTAAGTCTCTAATATTTCTAACGATTCTTATCTACCATTTTCCGGGATTGGTCTCTATATAGGAAATGATCCTGTATAGTGATCGTTGGTTTCTGACTATATGATCATGAAACGATTTTTGCCATTTAAAATTGCCATCTCCTTGTAGATGAATGCGTTTTGATACTGTTGTTTTATAGGCACCTATTAATTCGGGTAACGATTTAATTTTCATGTATTTGTTAATATGTTCCTGTAGGGAACGGTCGCGACCGTTCCCTACATTATAATTATCCCCGTTCTTTACATGATTTTTATAATAGTCTGAATCAATATGTATTATTCCATGTACATGATCAGGCATAACAACAAATGCGATTAAATCACTATAAGGATATTGATCTTTCAACCATCTCCATTGTTCGAGAGCAACTATTCCATTCTCTGACAATCTCATTGTGCCATCTTCAACCAATCCAAATGATTGAATATGGTCTTTCACACAAATTGTGAAAAAATAATATCGACTAGCAGAATAATCAAATCCAGGTAACCTGATCAGTTTCCTTTCATGCATAAAAAACATTAAAATATATTTTACCAGGTCAGCGAGACCATATGTCGCTAAATTTAAGCACATTACTTTATCATAACAAAATTATTTCAAAAAATATTTGGTGAATTCTGAAAAATGAATTACTTTTGACCGTTTGGTTAATCCTTATAGTTAATCTTGTTGGTTAAAAAGTTAAAAATATGACTGAAAACGATAAACAAACTGAAGAGAAGATCTTTGAAGCCGCAACAGATGTGTTCGTTGAAAAAGGCATGGACGGAGCCCGCATGCAGGATATTGCAAACCATGCAGGAATAAATAAAGCTCTTCTGCATTACTATTTCCGTACAAAGGATCAGCTTTTTAGTAAAGTATTCGAAAAAATTGCAGGAAGAATGTTCTCAAAACTTGCACCCGTATTTGACGAAAAGATCCCTCTTGAAGAAAAAATCAGGTTTATTTTCAATGCGCATATTTCCTTTATGAAGGATAATCCGCGACTTCCCGGTTTTATTCTGAATGAAATTAACAGAAACCCGGCACGCATAAAAAAACTGTTGAGCACAATCGAGTTTGGAAAAGTCTGGACAATTCTTTGCGAACAACATAAGGATGAGCTCCATAAATATAATATTACACAGGAAAACCTGCCACAAATAATGACGACTATTGCATCAATGAGCGTATTCCCTTTTGCGGCAAGAGGAATTCTTGAGGGCATTTTTCAAAACATGGGAGTCAATTTCGATAAATATATTGAGGAAAGAAAAGTATTTGCGGCGGAATTTGTTATTAAAGCAATAACCAAATAAAAAATTCCTGTAATGACTAAAGTTGAAAAGTATTAATTTAAAATAAATGAAAAAAATAGTATTGATTTTACTGACAGTAGTTTTTCTGGGACCTGACAAATTACAGGCACAGAAAATTATGACCCTTAAAGAATGTTACGACCAGTCTTATTCAACAAATGCTCTGTCTGGTGAAAAAAATGGTTATTCGGACATTTCAAAACTCAGAGATGAAAATCTCGGCAAGGGTTGGCTCCCAACACTCGATGCCAACGGTAGTTTAATCTATAATTCTTCAGTTATCGACTTGAGCGGAGTACTCGGTTCTTTACCAATACCAGGTATAGCCGGAGCTATTAAACATCTCCCCCATGAACAATATAAAGTTACTCTCGACATTAACCAGGTTATTTACGACGGAGGGGCAATTAAAGGAGCAAGAGAGCTCGAAAAAGCAGACCTTAATGTCAATGAAAAACAAACCGAGACGGACCTCTATAAACTGCGTGGACAGATAAATACCTGTTATTTTAATCTTTTGCTTCTTGCAAGGCAGAAAGAACTTCTGAATACTTATCTTGAAATAATTAAAAAGCGGATTGCATCAATGCAGTCAGGTATTAATAATGGTGTTATTATAAAATCAGACGCAGATGTCCTGACCTCGGAAAAGATAAAGATTGAACAACAATTAGATGAAAATGAGATCAGAAAAACTTCATTTCTTAAGGTCCTCTCAGATCTTACCGGAAATAAAATTGATAGTTCAACAGAGTTTATTCTACCCTCTCCGGCCAGTGAAATCTCAGCCGAATTGTTGCGTCCTGAATTACAGCTTTACGATCTGAGAAAAGAACAACTCTCTGCCGGAATAAAAGTAATAGACAGTAAAAGACTGCCTAAAGCATTCGGGTTTGCCACTGTTGGATACGGTAACCCTCCCGGCAGTAACTTCTTCAAAAATGAATTTGCACCATACTATGTTATCGGAGCAAGTATTAAATGGAATATCTTCGACTGGAATAAAGCTAAGAATGAGAAACAGATAATTTCATTACAACAGGGGATTATCGAAAACAGGAAGAATGACCTTTCAGACAACCTCAACAGGCTTCTTGAATCAAAAAACTCTGAAATCGCAAGTCTTAATAAGCTGATTGAAACAGATTCCGAGCTTATTGCCCTGAGGAAAAGGATTACCGCCTCAGCCGAATCACAATACCAAAATGGTACAATAACTGCAACAGACTACCTGAATGAACTAAATTCTGAAAGGCAGGCTGTAATAAATTATGAGATCCATAAGATAAATCTGGCGATGGCAAGGATTGAATACCTTAATATTAGTGGGAAAGAGATAGAATAAATCACAAAAATAATAATAACATGAAAACCAGATCATTAATAATAATTGTCGCCATCCTTCTTACCGGCTGCAAAAACAAAACCGACAATGCTGATGCTTTTGGCAATTTCGAAGCAACGGAAGTTATTGTTTCATCTGAAACAAATGGACGTGTTCTGCAACTTGAGCCGGTAGAGGGGACAATTGTCACTACAGGTTCAAAAATTGCCCTTATTGACACAACTCTTTCCCATCTTCAGAAAGCAGAGATAGATGCAGGGATGAAAAGCATCAGGACACGCATCAGTTCAATTAATGCGCAAAATGACATTCTAAATCAACAGATAGTGAACCTGAATGTCAATATTGATAGGATTGGTAAGATGCTGAAGGATGATGCAGCATCTCAAAAACAGCTCGATGATCTTACCGGACAGGTCGCAGTTCTACAGAAGCAGATAGTTGCCAATAATACTCAGAAAGAATCGGTTGCAGCAGAACTTATAGTTTCAGATTCAAAAAAAATGACTCTTAATGAACAAATCAAAAGATGTTCTGTCTTAAGTCCTCTCAATGGAACTGTAATTGAAAAATATTCAGAAGCCGGAGAGATAACAGCTGCTGGTAAACCTCTTGTTAAAATTGCCGACCTCTCAGTTATGAAATTAAAAGTGTATGTAAGCGGAGCCCAACTCGGAACTGTAAAAATCGGTCAGCAATGCACAGTCAGAATTGACAACGGCAAAAAAGGCTACTCCTCATTCCCCGGAATAATAAGCTATATCTCCGGCAAAGCTGAGTTTACTCCGAAGATAATACAAACAAAAGAGGAGCGCGTAACATTAGTATACGCGGTTGATATAGAAGTGAAAAATGACGGATCAATTAAATCAGGGATGCCCGGTGAGGCAAAATTCTGAGTCTGTAAAGCAAATGCAAAAAGTTATTGAATCAACAGATATTAGCAAGGCGTTCGGATCAACAAAAGCCCTGAACGATATCACCTTCTCGGTGAATGAATCGGAGATATTTGGTTTTATTGGTCCCGACGGCGCCGGCAAAACAACTCTTTTCAGGATTATTGCAACACTTCTGCTTCCTGATAAAGGGGAAATGAAGGTATTGGGAATGGATTGTATCGCCGGGTTTAAGGAGCTCCGTAAAAATATCGGATACATGCCGGGGAGGTTCAGCCTTTACCAGGATCTCACTGTTGAGGAAAACCTGAATTTTTATGCAACTGTGTTCGGGACCACTATAAAGAAAAACTATGATCTTATTTCCGACATCTATTCACATATCGAGCCTTTCAAAAAGAGGCTGGCAGGCAAGCTCTCAGGTGGCATGAAACAGAAGCTGGCCCTATCGTGTGCTCTTATTCATAAACCAAAGCTTCTGATACTTGATGAACCAACCACAGGTGTTGATGCAGTTTCGAGGTCTGAATTCTGGACTATGCTGGCCAAGCTCCGTCAACATAATATTACAATAATAGTATCAACACCCTATATGGATGAAGCTATGAGGTGCGACAGGGTGGCACTTATCCAGAACGGTTCGATCCTCACAGTTGCCCCTCCGCAAGAAATCCGCGACGGTTTCAGCAGGAAGCTGTTTAGGATAAAAGCATCTGAAAAGTATAAACTTATCATTGCTTTAAGGAAATACCCCGGGAAAGTAACAGCCTATCCATTTGGAGATTCAGTTCATGTAACTTTTGCTGATGACCGTATTGATGATTCATTGTTCAGATTTCTTAGCGAGGAAGGGCTATCCAATGTTTCAGCTGAAGAAACAGAAGCGGGTATTGAAGACAGATTCCTTGAACTTATGTAAAATGTGAGCTGATGGATAACCGTGTAATTATAGTAAAGAATCTTATCAAGAAATTCGGAACTTTTGTTGCGAACGACAACCTTTCCTTTGATGTTTTCAAAGGAGAGATATTTGGTTTTCTTGGTGCTAATGGAGCAGGTAAAACAACAACTATCAGAATCTTGTCGGGGCTTTCATCTCCGACCTCAGGAGAAGTAGTTGTGGCCGGAATTAATGCATCAAAAAAACCGGAGGAGATTAAAAAACAGATCGGCTATATGAGTCAGAAATTCTCATTATACGAAGATCTTACAGTTAAGGAAAATATAATGCTTTACGGTGGGATTTATGGGATGCCTAAGTTGCTGATCAAAGAAAGAACAGATACTCTTCTTGAAAAGCTGAATTTCCGTGAATATGGTAATAAATTAATTGCTGATCTGCCGCTTGGTTTACGTCAGAAGCTCGCATTCTCAATAGCTGTTTTTCACGAACCTAAAATAGTTTTTCTCGATGAACCAACAGGTGGTGTCGACCCGATTACCCGCAGACAGTTCTGGGAAATGATATATGAGACAGCTGCCCGGGGTATCACTGTTTTCGTAACAACACATTACATGGATGAAGCTGAATATTGCGACAGGATCTCAATTATGAGCGAGGGTAAGATTGTTGCACTCGACACGCCGGAAAACCTGAAGAAACTGTATAATGCAGGCACAGTAGAGGAGGTATTTATTAAGATAGCACGACCAGTTAATAATTAAGAGATGAAACGATTCCTTGGTTTTGTAAAGAAAGAGTTCCTGCATATTTTCAGGGATTACAGAACACTTTTTATCATTTTCGGAATACCTGTTGCACAGATACTTATCTTCGGTTTTGCTATAAGCACAGATGTAAAGAATGCCGGAGTGGCATTTCTTGATCTTTCGAAAGATGAAACGACCCAGAAGCTGACAGATAAGATAATATCCTCGGGATTTTTCAAAAGGACAGAAAATCTTGTAAGTTATAGCGAGATTGAAGATATCTTCAGGAAGGGGAAGACCAAAGAGGTAATAATATTTGAAAAGAATTTTGGAAAAAAACTGCAGAACGAAGGAAAAGCCAGCGTGAGTATAATAGCCGACGGATCGGAACCAAATACAGCCACCCTCGTGACAAATTATACCATGGCAATAATATCTGGGTTCAACACCGATATTTCAGGAATCAGTGGCAATAATCCGATGCTTATTCAGCCTGAAGTAAAAATGTTTTATAATCCCGAACTAAAGAGTCAGCACATGTTCGTTCCGGGTGTGATAACAATGATTCTCATACTTATTTGTGCTCTCATGACATCTGTTACCATTACCCGGGAAAAAGAGTTCGGAACCATGGAGGTACTTCTGGTGTCCCCCCTTCGACCTATACAGATAATCCTTGGGAAGGTAGTGCCCTACTTCCTTCTTTCCTTCATTAATGTGATCCTTATACTTATACTTTCATGGCTGGTCTTCGGACTTTCTGTTAAGGGAAGCATAATTTTACTACTCGCAGAATCAATGTTGTACATAATGATGAGTCTCTCAGTAGGAATACTTATTTCGACAGTATCGAGCAGTATGCAGCAGGCAATCTTCATATCGCTGGTTGGCATGATGCTTCCTACAATTCTTCTTTCAGGTTTCATTTACCCTATAGAAAACATGCCTGAAGTATATGGAGTAATTAGTTATCTTCTGCCACCCAGATATTTCATTACAATAATTAAAAGTATTATGATTAAAGGAACAGGCTTCCTTTATGTATGGAAAGAAACCCTTGTACTTCTTACAATGACAGTACTTTTCATTGGATTAAGTGTAAGAAAATTTAAAGTAAGACTTGAATAGGATGAAAGGGAGAATGGGAGAAGAGGAGAAAGGGGGAAATTAAAAACTACATACCGCAAACCCCAAGCCCTTTGATAGAAGAGTAAAAGTTAAAAATTTAAAAAGAAAGATGAGAACAATACTATATCTTATACGAAAAGAGTTCCTGCAGATATTCCGTAACAAGTTCATCTCCAGGGCCATTTTTGCAGTACCTATTGCTCAAATGCTGCTCCTTGTACCTGCAGTTACCTTCGAGATCAAAAATGTAAGACTCTGTATTATTGATAATGATCTGACCCCTGAATCGAGAGGCCTGGTAAGTAAACTTGAAGGATCTACGTTTTTCAAAGTAACTTTTTCAACTTTTTCGGAGAATGAGGCAAACAACCTTCTGCATAAAAATAAATTTGATCTGATACTTAATATCCCATCAGGTTTTGGAGAGAATCTCGGTACAGGAAAAACCGGGAAACTGATTGCCTCAGTCGATGCAATAAATGCTTCTACAGCACAACTTTCATGGGCATACTTAAGTGGCGTTATCCGCGATTATAATATGAATATACTTACTGAAAATATCAATTCAGTTCCTGTTACACCTTTACCTCAGATAATGATCACAAACAGGTTTTGGTATAACGAAATGCTTAATTACAAGCACTATATGCTACCCGGAATACTGACACTCCTGGTTACCGTAATAGGATTTCTTCTGGCAGGACTTAATATGGTAAGAGAAAAAGAGGTAGGCACTATTGAACAGTTAAATGTAACACCAGTAAGGAAACATCAGTTGATCATTGCTAAAATGGTACCTTTTATTGCTATAGGTCTGATCGATCTCTCGCTTGGCCTGATAATCGGAAAACTCGTTTTCAACATACCCTTTGTCGGAAGCGTTGCTCTACTTCTGTTATGCGCATTTATCTTTCTGATAGCTGTTCTAGGTCTAGCTCTGTTTATTTCAACATTCTCCGGGACTCAGCAACAGTATATGTTTATTGCATTTTTCTGCATGATAATATTTATGCTTATGAGCGGCCTCTTCACACCTTATGAAAGCATGCCAAAGTGGGCGCAGGATTTTGACATGATTAATCCTGTTGCCTATCTTATGAAGATAAACAGGATGGTAATGCTTAAGGGTTCTACTATGCACGATATAAGCAGGGAGATAATCTCACTTATTGTCATTGCAGTTTGTTCTACGAGTCTGGCTGTAAGAAGGTATCGCAAGACAACTTAAGATAACTATAAACATTAAGTTTATCCTCCTTTTTAAAGGAGGAGTACCCCGCAGGGGGAGGTGGTTGATAAAGATATCTCTAACCACCCCGTCCCGATAAATCGGGACACCCCTTCTTTGAAAAGAAGGGGAAACTATTATATAAAATATTTGTATTTTAAACTGGTTTAGTTAATAGAAACCAGCGCTTTAACTGGCCAGTGATCTGAGATATAAACCTCTTTTTCCTTTTTAATTACCGTTTCATAATTCAATACTTTCATCCCATTCCTTACAAAAATGTAATCTATCCTCGCCGTTTGTGATTTGTCGAAAAATCCATTAAAAGTATGAACCGGACCAGTGGGTGGCTTTTCAGTAATCACATAGGAATCTTTTAAAAGAGGCACACTTTCATTCGGTCCTGTAAGGATTGAATAACCTATACTGGTCGGAGGCATATTAAAATCGCCCGAAATAATAAAAGGGAATCCATCAGCAATTTTACTGACCTCTTTAAGAAGCATTTTTGAACTCATTAGCCTGGCGGAATCTGAATCCTGTGAAAAATGTGTATTGAAGAAGAAAAAATGTTTATGACTTTTCTTATCAACCAGCTCTGTCCATGTGACAATCCTGGGTTGTGAAGATCCCCATCCAGCCTTTCCGGGTACTTCAGGAGAATCTGATAACCAGAAAGTAATATTCCTGATCATATTAAATTTATCCTTTTTGAAAAAAACAGGGGTCATCTCCCCTTCCCTGGCACCATCGTTGCATCCGGCTCCTACAGCAGAATAATCCAGAAGAACTGTTTCAAGAACCTTATACTGATGCCATAACACTTCCTGTAAACCAATAATATCGGGTTTATCACTTAATATAAAATCAAAAACCTGGGATGCCCTTTTTGGCCATGAATAAACACTGTCGTTGGGATTATCATATCTCACATTCAATGTCATTACTTTAATATTATTTTCGCCCTGCTTCTTCGAACAACCCGTGATAATAATAATAAAAATGACAATTAATGAGATATAAAGATTTTTCATTTTGAGTCTTTTTTTATCAAAGATAGTAATCTGAACTCTAATTACTATTATAGTTTCCAGATAGCTTCAGTGAGTCTGTTCCGAAACGTTTTGTAACGATTATTTATATATTTGTAAAATTGTTTAAACAAGCACGAATGACTCTTATTATGAACTTGTATTCCAATCAATTGTTAGCTTTGTTTACTATAATCTGCTGCTGATGCCTGATGTTATTAAGCTTTTGCCCGATTCAGTAGCCAACCAGATAGCTGCAGGAGAAGTAATTCAAAGGCCTGCTTCTGTAGTAAAGGAGCTTATTGAAAACTCAGTTGATGCAGGAGGAAAAAATATCAGAGTTATTATTAAAGACTCGGGTAAAACCCTGATTCAGGTAATTGATGACGGATCGGGAATGTCTGAAACTGACGCCAGATTATCTTTTGAAAGGCACGCAACATCAAAGATCACAACAGCACAGGATCTCTTTGCTATTACTACAAAAGGGTTCAGGGGTGAAGCGCTTGCATCCATAGCTGCTGTAGCAATGGTCGAGCTTAAGACGCGGCGTGAAGAAAATGAAACCGGGATACTGGTTGTCGTAAATGGTTCAAAGGTTGAAACACAAGAACCATGCAGCTGTCCTGTAGGTTCCAGTTTTTCAGTTAAAAATCTCTTCTTCAATATCCCTGCACGCAGGAAATTTCTGAAATCAGATAATACGGAGATCAGACATATTGTCAATGAATTTCAGAAGATCGCTTTAGCCCATCCCGATATAAGATTTTCTCTTTATCACAACGAGAGTGAAATTTACAGTCTCGTGTCAGGAAATTTAAGACAACGCATAATCGGTGTCTTCGGGAAACAGATAAATCAGGACCTGATCACACTTGAGACCGAAACAAGCCTTATCAATATAAAAGGATTTATCGGAAAACCTGAAAATGCCAGACGGACATATGGCGAACAATTCTTTTTTGTGAATAACCGCTTCATGAAACATCCGTACTTCCATAAAGCAGTCGTTGAGGCTTATCAGAATATACTGCCTGTTGAAGCAATACCTTCTTACTTCATATTCATGGAAGCTGATCCGGCATCAATTGATATAAATATTCATCCAACAAAAACTGAAATAAAGTTTGAAGACGAAAGATCGATATGGCAAATACTTATGGCATCTGTGCGGGAAGCTCTTGGCAGATTCAATATAGTTCCATCTCTCGATTTTGAGAACGAAGCACTTATTGATATCCCTGTAATGAGGCCATTGAGCATTATACCGGAACAACCAAAGATCGAGGTCAATACACAATATAATCCGTTTGACAGGGAAGAGCAGAACAGTGAGAGATCCGGATATGTTGATCGCTTCGAGAGAGAGAATGTTGCAAACTGGGAGAAACTTTATACGGCACTTGAGAAAGAAAATGACAATCCCGAACAATTCGAAAAGATACGGGAATCACTTAGAAAGTTCTTTCAGGTAAAGAATAAATATCTGGTGTGCCCTGTTAAATCGGGACTTATGCTGATTGATCAGAAAAGGGCACATGAAAGGGTTCTGTATGAAAGGTTCCTCGAATGTCTCAGCAATAACCGGGCTATAAGCCAGATCGATATGTTCCCTGTTACTGCTGAGCTAAATCCTTCAGACTATTTTATCCTTAAGGAGATTGAGGGTGAGCTGAAATTGCTCGGGTTCAGTATTGAGAATACTGGGAAAAATACCATTACAATCAACGGCAGGCCAGCTGACAGTGATTCCTCTAACCCTCTCGAAATGCTGGAAATCTTGCTTGAAGATTATAAGAATTCACAGGCAGATCCTTCAGTTGGCGCAAAAGAAAAGGTGGCTGCAAGTATGGCCTGCGCATCAGCGATCCAATATGGAAAAGTGCTGACTCAGGGTGAAATGGAGGACCTTTTTGATACTCTTTTTGCATGTCAGTCCCCAAATTATTCACCTAAAGGAAAACCTGTTATAAGTATATTAACCCTTGAAGATATTGATAAGAGATTTAAATAAAACTTGCCTGGGATGCCAGAAGTTTACAACAACGCTTGAAAATCAATGACAATATGTCGTATTTAAGAGGGGAATTATTTTGGCCCGACAATTGATTGCTAAGAAAAATATAAAACAAAATAGATGAACGGATACGGCAGAGGCATTCTGGGTTTACCCCCGGTAGTGAAGAATATAATAATGATCAATGTATTAATGATCTTAGCTTACTATGCGGCTAACAGCGTTTTTAGCGTTGATCTGAACAGTCTTCTTGGACTTTATTTTCCAAAATCTGAGATGTTCAAGCCTCTGCAGATTCTTACCCACATGTTTATGCATGCAAATTTCTGGCATATTTTCTTCAATATGTACGCTCTTTTCATTTTCGGACCTATTCTGGAAAATGTATGGGGTCCAAAGCGGTTTTTCATTTTCTATATGGTTTGCGGAATAGGTGCCGCTTTTACACATGAGTCAGTAATCTTTTTACAGTATAATCATCTGGTTCAGAGCCTTAGCCCTGAAAATGTACAGGCTGTAATATCCGAAGGAACAGCATATTTTCACCAGGGAAAGGTATTTACCGATCCTGATATGCAAAGCCTGCAGATATTGCTTAATACTCCTACAGTAGGTGCATCGGGTGCAATATTTGGTGTTCTTTTGGCCTTCGGAGTTCTCTTCCCCAACACTCAGCTAATGCTTCTGTTACCTCCTATACCTATCAAAGCAAAATATCTTGTTGCAGGTTATGGTGCCCTGGAACTTATTCTTGCAGTAACACAGCCGGGAAGCAATATCGCACACGCTGCCCATCTTGGCGGTATGCTGTTTGGATATATTCTTATCAGGTACTGGAGAAAAACAACAAATACTTTATACTGATGGGAATCTGGGACGACATAAAACTTACTTTCAGAAAAGGGAGTAACCTTACCAGGTTGATTTATATCAATATTGCAGTATTTGTTCTGATTACTATTGTTGCCGGTATCGGCTTCCTGCTTAATGACCCGGAAGTCTCGGAGAAAGCTCTTGATCTTTTCTCAGTCCCTGCGTCGCTCTCAACTTTGCTTTTAAGGCCATGGACATTAATTACATATATGTTCACACATAAGGATATCTGGCATATCCTGTTCAATATGCTTTGGCTGTACTCTTTCGGAAGGATATTCCTTGAATATCTCGACCAAAGAAAGCTTGTGGCAGTGTATTTGCTAGGTGGCATAAGTGGTGCAATTGTCTATATTCTCTCCTTCAATATCTTTCCGGCTTTTACAGGTGTTGTGGCTGACTCCATTGCAATTGGAGCTTCTGCCTCTGTTATGGCTGTCGTAATTGCAATCGCTGCATATGTACCTGATTATACCGTTCAGCTCTTTATACTTGGAAGAATAAAGATAAAGTATTTGGCACTTGGTATTTTTGTGCTAACATCAATAATGGACTTTTCTGTCAATTCTGGAGGGAAACTTGCACATATAGGCGGTGCTCTTTTCGGTTATCTGTATATTCTAAACCTCAGACGCGGACGGGATATTGGAAAGGGTTTCAACAGTATAATTGATTTTTTTGCAACTATTTTTAAACCAAGAAAAAAACTCAAAGTCACACATAAAAAGGTTGCAAATGAATTTGAATATAACAGAATTAAAGTAGAACACCAGAAGAGAATAAATCAAATATTAGATAAGATTTCCAAAGGAGGGTACGATAGTCTGACAAAAGAGGAAAAAGAAACTCTTTTCAATGAGAGTCAGAAAAAAAATTGATCTCAGAAATATATACATTAGCATATCCATTTCCCTCAGTTGTCAAAAAACCAAATTCTGCTACTGCTTTTAAACTGGAAACTGATAAATTTATAATCACAAATTATTGTATTTGAGAAAGATCCTGTATAAAATTCTTCTAGTTGTAAACGCTGTCTTTGCCTTTGCACTTCTGATTTCTTACCTTGCCGTAGTTATCAGTCCGAGCAGTTTTGTGCTTCCTGCTTTTTTTGGTCTTGCGTACCCATATCTTCTTCTTGTCAATATAATACTGGTAATTATATGGGCAATGCTTTTAAGATTTGAAGCCCTGATATCAATAGTAGTAATTGCAGCCGGATTTACTCACTTCTCAAATTATATAAAACTTACAAAACCAACCGGAGATAAAACCAACACATTTAAGGTTATAAGCTATAATGTACGTCTTTTTAATTACTTCGAGAATAATCACGGCATAACTTCAGAAAAGAAAATTATTCAGTTTTTGAAAAATCAAAAACCCGACATAATTTGTCTGCAGGAGTTCTTGATACTGGGCAATCCGAAAGTAGAAGAGACTTTGATGATATCAGCCCTGGGAGGAGGATACTATTCTCATATGAAAGTATTAGGAAGTGGAAAAAACAGGTTCTATGGAATTATCACTCTAAGCAAATTCCCAATTGTCAGAAAAGGTGAAATAATTCATCCCGGATCTTCAAGCCTTTCTATCTATACAGATGTCCTGATAGAGAAAGATACTTTCCGGATCTATAATAACCATCTCCAATCTTTCAGGTTACACAGAATGGAACGTTCATTCATAGAGGAGCTGGCTACCTCGGATGATAAAGAGACCATTACTGAGGTAAAGAGTTTATCGGTTAGTCTGAAAAAGGGATTTGTCAGGAGAGCTCTCCAGGCGCAGGTTGTAAAAGACCATATAAACCAGTCTCCTTTTCCTGTTATGGTTTTAGGTGACTTTAATGATACACCGGTATCGTATGCATACAGGAAGATCCGCAAAGGGCTTAATGATTCCTTCGTTAATTCGGGATATGGTGCAGGATTTACATACAAAGGGAACTACCCTCCAAACAGGATAGACTACATATTATACAACAACACTCTGATTAACAGTTATTTTGAAATAATCAAGGTGAAATATTCCGACCATTATCCAATCATCGCATATTTCAAAAAGAAATCTTAAAACGGGAGCTTTCTGAAATCCACATTTCCCCCTGAGATAATCAAACCGATCTTTTTCCCTTTGAATAAATGAGGGTTTTCTTTTACTACTGCCAGGACTGTGGCTGATGAGGGTTCAATAATTATTTTCATTCTCTCCCAGATGAGAAGCATGCATTCGATTATTGTCTCTTCCCTGGCAGTTAAAATTCTGTCTACATTCTTCCTTATCACAGAAAAAGTCAGTTCACTCAGGGATGTAAGAAGCCCGTCGGCACATGTTATAGGATTAACTGAAGGGGTAAGGATTCCGTTGGTGAATGATAGAAATGCATCATTTGCATTCAACGGTTCAGCACCAATAACCTGAATATTCTTACTAATTCCTTTTACACAGGTTGATGTGCCGCTCATCAGACCACCACCGCCAACCGGCGCAATAACCATTTCAAGGTTATTCTTTTCATTAAGAAGTTCCAGGGCAGCGGTACCCTGTCCGCAAATTACATTGAAATTATCGTAAGGATGAATGAGGATTGCCCCGGTTTTTTCCATTATCTGACGGGTTGTTTCCTCGCGTGCCTGCAATGTAGGTTTACAAAATGTGATTTCAGCTCCATAGCCGGCCACAGCATTTTTCTTTACAACAGGCGCATTTTCAGGCATCACAATGTTAGCCTTTATTCCATTCATGCCTGCAGCAAGTGCCAGAGCCGCGGCATGATTTCCTGAGGAATGTGTCACAACACCTTTAAGTTTCTCCTCCGGGGTCATTGATAAAACCGCATTGGTAGCACCTCTGAACTTAAAGGCACCTACTTTTTGAAAGTTTTCACATTTAAAAAACAGTTCACAGTTAAAAAGCTCGTTTATTTTCTGAGACTTCATAACCGGAGTCTGATGAATGAATGGTTTGATCCTTGAGTGAGCAGCCTGTATATCGGAAAGTTCGGGTATCTTCATTGAAAATATTTTTCCAAAAATAATAAAATAGGGACTTGCCCTGGCAAGTCCCGGCAATATCATCAATAATTTATTTTGACTAGAATAGACTCCATGCAACAGTTACACCTGCCATAACAACTGCTACCATTGACATAAGCTTTATCAGAATATTCATAGATGGACCACATGTATCTTTAAAAGGATCCCCTACTGTATCCCCAACTATACTGGCTTTATGACACTCACTTTTCTTACCACCATAATTTCCTCTTTCAATATACTTTTTGGCGTTGTCCCATGCACCACCGGCATTGTTTAGCATGCTGGCAAGCGTAAATCCTGTTGTCATACCACCCATGAGTAGCCCGACGACACCCGGAACACCAAATATGATACCGGTAACAACAGGTACTATAATTGCCATAAGAGCGGGAACAACCATCTCTTTCTGTGCTCCTTTGGTTGCAATTGCAACACATTTTGCATACTCAGGTCTACCTGTACCTTCCATTATTCCCGGAATTTCCCGGAACTGCCGTCTTACCTCATCAACCATTCGCCCGGCATTCCTGCCAACAGCTTTCATAGCCATTGCAACGAATACAAAACACATCATTGCACCGATGAACAGTCCAGCAAGCAATATTGGGTTGAAAAGTGACAGATTGTATGCTGCAACAAAATCCTTGATTCCTGCATGTGAAACTTCCACAGCCTGTTGTCCGGCCTGAACTGTTGCAGGCAGATGACTCTTATAAAACAAGATATCGCCGATCTGTTTATAACCATCAACACTTTTGTCAGCCAGCCTTCCAAGCCATAGTTTAACTTCTTCCATATATGCAGCAACCAGAGCCAGGGCAGTTAGCGCGGCTGAACCAATTGCAAAGCCTTTGCCAGTTGCGGCTGTAGTGTTGCCTAGCCCGTCAAGGGCATCAGTTCTTTCTCTGACTTCTTCCGGAAGTCCTGACATTTCAGCGTTACCTCCTGCATTATCTGCAATTGGTCCGAAAGCGTCAGTAGCAAGAGTTACGCCAAGCGTTGAGAGCATACCAACAGATGCGAAACCGATACCATAAACACCCATAGCAAAGTTGTGAAATCCTCCTGCAAATGAATAAGCAGCAATAATACCACCAACTATTGTCAAAACAGGTAGCCAGGTTGAGAACATGCCAACTGCCATACCTTCAATAATTACTGTTGCCGGTCCTGTCTGAGATTGTTTTGCTATACCTTGTGTTGGTTTATAGCCATCAGATGTATAGTATTCTGTCGCCTGCCCGATTATTACACCAGCAACAAGTCCTGCAACTGCAGCGCCGAATACACCCCAGGTAATCCATTGTGCATTTGCCATAACTGCTAATACAACCAGTATAAGAGCTGAACTTCCTCCTGTTCCAAGCAGAAGAGCTCTGAGAAGGGTTTTCGGAGTAGCCGATTCTTTTGTCCTGACCATGTAGATTCCTGCTATTGAGAGTAATATCCCGATTGCAGATACCAGCATTGGTGCAATAATTGATTTTATCTGATCGCCTTGAACTATTGAAGGAAGTGCAGCTCCGAGAGCTGCTGTTGCAAGTATTGAACCTGCATATGATTCGTACAAGTCCGCACCCATTCCTGCAACATCTCCTACGTTATCACCAACATTATCGGCAATGGTAGCAGGGTTACGTGGGTCATCCTCGGGAATACCAGCTTCAACTTTACCAACCAGATCCGCACCCACATCAGCTGCTTTAGTAAAGATACCGCCTCCAACACGTGCAAACAGAGCTTGAGTCGAAGCACCCATCCCAAAAGTGATCATCGTAGCTGTAATCTCGACAAATTTCTGGTGTTCATCTATTCCTTTCGTAACAAAGTCAAGACCCAAAAAACTCAAGCCATTTGCCATATGTTCCGGAGTAAAGATAACTTTGGTCAGGAAAATGAACCAGGCGGCTATGTCCAGAAGAGCGAATCCGACAACAACCAGACCCATAACTGCTCCACTTCGGAGAGCTACCTGTAATCCCTTGTTGAGTGATTTTGAAGCTGCCCAGGCTGTCCTGTTGGAAGCAAAAGTTGCAGTTTTCATTCCAAGATAACCGCAAAGACCTGAAAAAAAACCTCCTGTCAGGAAGGCTACCGGAACAAATGGGTTCTGAACACCAATATATGCCAGTATGGCTAATAGCACGACAAGAATAATAAATATCTTGCCGACAACTGTGTACTGGCTTTTAAGGTAGGCCATTGCACCTTCTCTTACATATTCAGCAATCTCCTTCATCTTATCTGTTCCTTCTTCCTGTACCTTCATACCTTTATAAAAGATCCAGGCGAACAATAGTGCCATGAGCGCTGAAATCGGCACAATCCAGAATAAACTACTAATCATAATTAAAGTTTTAAATGTTCAACAATTAGCGATACAAATAATATCTCTTTAATGATTTCTGTAATTCTGAAAGAACCAAACTTAAAAGAACATTAATAATCCACTAGTTTAGAGGTTGATATTAATAAAAATAATTTGATTTTCAAGGATTTTGAACTAATTTAAAATTTTCAGCATTATGCCAGACAGTTTATTCTTAACTTTGAATAATTGATAAATAATTCAATATATGAAATCTTGCTCCCATCCATGGCACTGTGTCGAAACAGGAATAAATGCCCCTGCTTTCGTTAAAAGTATAATTGAAATTCCAAAAGGTTCAAAAGGGAAATATGAGCTGGATAAGGATACAGGTCTGCTGCGACTCGACAGAGTATTGTTTTCATCTGTTCATTATCCTGCCAATTATGGTTTCATACCACAGACATACTGTGACGATCATGATCCGCTCGATATACTTGTGATCTGTTCAATTGACGTTTACCCTTTATGCATTGTTGAAGCAAAGGTAATCGGAGCAATGGAGATGATAGACAGCGAAGAACGAGATGACAAAATTATAGCTGTTGCCGGGAATGATATGTCAGTTAATTATTTGAACGACCTTTCAGAGCTTCCTCCTCATACACTTGTGGAACTTAAGAAGTTCTTTGAAGACTATAAAATGCTCGAACATAAAAACGTAATCGTTGAACAATTCCTGAACAGGGAAAAAGCATATGAAATTATCCTGGAAGGGATGAGGCTTTATCAGGAAAAGAAAGAAATACTGATGCCTCCTCAATAGTTTGTTTTCTCCGGGATTTCATGCTTATCAGCCATTGGACAACCTGGCACCGGACAATTAACAATCTTGTGCTCTCTGTTGTCAGCAGGTTCCCATCCCATTGTAAAATATAATATAGTAAACCCGATTATATATGCGACAGCAACATGCCAGCCATTTTTTATCCAGCGACCTACATGGCGGGCTTCAGGGAATTTATTTGTAATTGCAACACCGGCTGATGAGCCGAACCAGATCATCGATCCGCCAAATCCTACTGTATAGGCAAGCATCCCCCAGTCGTAATGACCTTGTTCGAGGCATAATTTTGTCAGAGGGATATTATCAAAAACAGCCGAAACAAAACCAAGTACCAGGGCAGTAACCCAGGAAGCATTCGGAAGATCCTCAACCGGCATAAGTGATGCGCAGGAAACCAGGCAGAGAAGAAAAATAGTACCTCTTACAGCACCCGGCAGCTCTTTCCATGGAACAGGTCTGATGAGTGTTCCGATCAGAATAGCAATCCATACTCCAAGTGCCGGCATATCATATAGAAAATTGGATACAATGGCACCAACAAGCATTAATAAAACAATTACAAGTTTCATCCAGTCGACTTTGACATTTTGAGTAGCATCTTTCTGGATCCTCTGATACTTATCCTGTTGGTGTGAAGCGAACCAGGCGAAAAAAAGAAGTGCTGTCAACGCAGCAATAAATCCATGCAGAACATTAAATGGACTAACCCCGTCAATCCACATCATGGTTGTTGTAGTATCTCCTACAACACTGCCACTGCCACCGGCATTACTGGCAGCAACAATTGCGACAATATAACCAATATGAACCCTGTTTTTAAAAACTACTATGGCGATTGCTCCACCGATCAATGCTGCAGCAATATTATCGAGGAAAGAAGAAATCACGCAGACAAATACAAGCAAAACAAACGGACCTCTCCAGTCATCAGGAAGGAATCTGGGCAATATTTCAGGTATTCCTGACTCTTCAAATATCTTTGCAAGAATCGCAAAACCAAGCAATAATCCCATAAGGTTCAGGAGAATACCCCATTCACCCTGACGGAGATTCTTGTGCATAATTTGATCAAACATAGTGTTTTGACCGAAAACATGTTCCATAAAATGGAAACCGGGATCAAAAATAAATTTGAAAATTAACAAAATAGTTAATCCTGTTACCGCAACCCAGAATGTTTGTTTATGTAATAATGCAACACCTACAAGAATAAGTCCGAATATTATGAATTCAACCCTTACCGGACCAATTGATGGCACTTTACCTGAGGAGGCAGATACCACTAGTGGTACCATAAATAAAATGAATAGAAGAAATATTCTTTTTGAAATACTATAAGTGGAATGTAAGAATCTGTTTTTCATATTATTGATATTTTTAGGTTCTAAAAATAACAACTAATTTTAGGATCCCTCAAAACAGCACTTACCAACCTTGATCTGATACCGGATCACTTAAAGATATGGATGACTCCCACCAGATTATTTTAGCTCTTGTCTACGAATTATTCAGTCTATTTTGTCTTTGCCGTGGCAATAATCATTTTTGAATTCAATCTGTTTCCCAAAGAAAGCACATTCACCAGGTCCTGAATAGGTAGCGAATTATCAAAACGTAACATAATGAAAGCATCGGGAGAATGTGTCAGTTCACTCTTAAGCTGTGATTCAAGCGCATCAAAGGGAACCTGTGTATTATTCACATAATAAAGCTTCTCTTTTGTCATCGTTAAGTTGATCTCCTTCTTCTGAAGTGTCTGGCTGCTTTTCGAATTGGGCAATGAAACTTTTATCATGCTTGGGTTGAGCAAGGTGGATGTTATAATGAAGAACAGCATAAGAAAGAACATGATATCGTTCATCGACGAAGTGAATACTTCGGCAGTAAAATCTTTTTTCTTACGAAGGTCTATCATTTTGAAGGGCTTTTTAACAGGTCAATGAAATTCATTGCATTCCATTCAAGCTGGTGGATAGCTTTATTTAAAATAATATTGAGCCAATGATAACCTATATAGGCAGCTATACCGACAATAAGTCCGGCTGCACTGGAAACCATTTTGACATAGAGTCCGGCAGATACAGTTCCTATACTTACATCGCTTGTCAGAGAGATATTGAAAAATATTTTAATTACACCGATTATAGTTCCAAGAAAACCGAACATCGGGGCTATTCCGGCTATGACGGCAAGGATCTGTACATTTTTTTCAAGGTCATAAACCTCAAACTTACCGGCTATTTCGATAGATTCTTCAATTTCTTTTATAGGCTTTCCTAAACGGGAAATACCTTTCTCTATCATCCTGGCGATAGGTTTTGCAGTATTTTTGCAAAGAGTGAGAGCAGAATCGGTCCTCCCATTGAGGATATATTCATGTATGCTGTTCATAAACTCCACATCAGAACTGAGATGACGTCTGATAGTCAGATAGCGCTCAATAAAAACATAAACTGCTATTATTGACAGTAATGCTATTGGGATCATAATAATACCACCTTTCATTAAAATGTCAATCAGCTTTACTGCTTCAGGTGCAGTTTGTACAGGCAGAGAAGGCGCAGTGATAGTTTTATTCAGTGTATCAAATGTCTCTGCAAGATTTAAGAAGAGTGCAGTCATAATGTTTTGTTTTATTATTTATATGAATCTAAACGAAATCTGTAAGGAAAAAGTATCACTTTCACCAAATTTGCCTGTTTAATCAAGCCCGGAATTTACAGTTATAGCATAAAAATTCCAAATTTAGTTGTTAACACAGGTTTTTCCTAAAGAGTTTGTACATTTGTTTATTATATACTCCGGTTCTGGACATGGCGATAAATAATTAATAAACCTGAAAGCTAAAAAATAAGATAAAAATGCTGTACAATTACATTTTACTTGCGATTGATCAACCACATTTAAAAGACACAAATGCAGTTAATAATGTAGGTGAACTGCTCATGAAGGGGGGATTTATTATGATCCCTATAATTCTTTTGTCAATATTCAGTATATATCTTTTTATAGAAAGATTCATCTATATCAGAAAAAGCACTGTTGTTGATGATAATCTTATTTATAATATCGTAGTTGAGCTAAGAAATAAAAGGCCCGAAGAAGCCCTGGTTCACACCAGGAATAATGATACATCACTTGGCAGGATCATTGAAAGCGGATTGAGTCAGCCTGGAAAAACACCAAAGGATATTGAAAATTATATGGAAGCTACAGCCAATATTGAGATCTCTGAAATGGAAAAAAATACCGGGTATCTTGGTATTATTGCAGGTATTGCTCCGATGCTCGGGTTTATAGGCACCATTGCAGGGGTAATAAAGATCTTTTACAACATATCACTAGCTGATAACATTAGTATCGGAATCATTGCCGGCGGATTATACCAGAAAATGATTTGCAGCGGAACAGGATTAATTGTAGGAGTAATTGCCTACAGTTGTTATCACTATTTACAAATGATGATAGACCGCTATTCGATTGATATGCAAAGAAAGGTAAATGAGGTAGTAAAAGCATTATAGGGATGATAATCAGGAGAAAAAAACAATTTAAGGCCGAGGTGAGTACATCATCACTGAACGATATTATGTTTTTCCTGCTTTTGTTCTTTCTGATAGTATCTTCTCTGGCTAATCCCAATGTTATCAAGCTATTGCTGCCTAATTCAAAATCAGCCCAGAATCTTAGTAAGCAACAGATTACAATCTCAGTAACAAAAGATAAAAAATACTATATCGACAGCCATCAGATAAATTTTGAGGATATAGAACCAGTTTTAAAATCAAGAATTATCACTCTTCAGGAGCCGACAGTCATTCTCAGACTTGAATACACTCTAACCGTTCAGGACCTTGCAGATCTTCTTGAGATTGGCACCAGGCTGAAGGTAAAGATGGTTATGGCCACAAATAAAACACCTGGTTCATAAGGCATAAAACAATAGAGACAGGTCTCAGACCTGTCTCTACATGATAAAAATGATAAAATTCTAAAGGTTAAATCCTTCAGTCTAAAACTCAAATATTATTGTTCAAATACTTCTTTTTTAAATCCGCCTCTTTTGGAGAAGGTAATTGCACCAACAATAATTGCAAGGCAGATTACACCGGTTATAAACATGCCAACTGATGCCTGTCCGGGTTTCTGATAAGCAATGATCACAGGAGCTGCAAGAAGTGAAACGAGATTAATAACCTTAATCATCGGGTTTAATGCGGGTCCGGCTGTGTCTTTTAACGGATCGCCAACGGTATCACCAACAACTGCTGCATGATGAGCCTCAGATCCTTTACCTCCGTATAGACCATCCTCGATAGTCTTTTTTGCATTATCCCAGGCACCACCGGCACCAGCCATAAAGACTGCGAGCAACTGTCCCGATAGAATGACACCTGCAAGAAAACCTCCTAATGCCTCAACCCCCAGAAGAGCACCGATGAGTATTGGTGAGATCACAGCTATAAGGGCCAGAGGAACAAGCTCTCTCTGTGCAGAAACGGTACAAATGTCTACTGCTCTCTGATAATCAGGTTTTACGGTACGTTCAATGATACCGGGGATCCTGAACTGGCGGCGAACTTCTTCCACGATCTGAGCTGCAGCACGTGTGACAGCGCTGATTGTCAGCGAAGAGAATAACCAGGGAATAGTTCCTCCGATAAGGAAACCAATAAAGACCATTGGTACCGAAATACGTATCCCGGTCTCAATAAGCTGTGCAGATTTTTCAAATCCAAGCTGAATCTGAACCTTGCTCACATCTGTAATAAAAGACCCGAACAAAGCCACAGCGGCAATTACTGCAGATCCGATTGCTACACCTTTTGTAATAGCCTTGGTTGTGTTACCGGTCGCATCGAGTGAATCCATGATTTTGCGGGCATCTTTGTCGAGATGAGAAAGTTCACCAATACCGTTTGCATTATCTGCAATAGGGCCGAAAGCATCCATTGCAACATTGTTTCCCGTAAGTGTAAGCATGCCAATACCGGTCATTGCAACTCCGTAAAGAACATAAACAATTGGGAGGCCGTTATAAATCATCACTGAAGCAAAAATTGTAACTGCGATGACAAGTGTCTGCCAGACAGCAACTTCAAATCCATAGCTCAATCCTTTTAAAATAAGGGTAGCTGAACCTGTCTTTGAATTCTTGGCAATATCTTTTACCGGGTGATAACTGCCGTCGGTAAAATGTTTGGTTATTTCATCGAGTACGATTGCAAGAAGAATCCCTACTACCACTGACAGAAATGAACGCCAGTCATGCAGATAAAAATATGAAAGAATTCCAAAAGCTACAATACTTATAGCTGCTGAGGAATAGAATCCCTTGTTGATCGATTTAAGTGCGTTATTGGTTTTGTCATTCTTATTGCCTTTCACGAGATAAGTACCTACAATGGAAGAGAGAACTCCGATTCCTCTTACAAGTAACGGGAAAATAATCCATGATAGCTCATGAGTCTGGGTAAATAGAACTACTCCCAAAATTAATGTTGAAACAATTGTCACCTCGTATGATTCGAAAATATCTGCTGCCATACCAGCGCAGTCGCCTACATTATCTCCAACGAGATCAGCGATAACTGCTGCATTGCGCTCATCATCTTCAGGAAGACCTGCTTCAACTTTACCAACCAGGTCAGCTCCAACATCAGCAGCCTTTGTATAAATACCTCCACCAACTCTCATGAAAAGAGCCAGTAATGTACCTCCAAAACCAAATCCGAGTAGTGTATCAGGTGAAGCAACACCGAAAATAATAAAAATCATTGTGCCACCAAGTAGCCCTAAACCGTCAGTAAGCATTCCGGTAACTGTACCGGCACGGTAAGCAATTTTTAATGCTTCACCGAAACTTCTTCTTGAGGCAGATGCTACGCGAACATTTGCCTGAACAGCCATTCTCATACCGAACTGGCCAACAAGCAACGAAAAAACAGCACCCATAATGAATGCCACAGCACGTCCAAAACCAATGACCAGCTTAAGTGATTCATCGGAATAACCAACAAAACGCAGTTTTGATTCCGCTGTCGGAGGAACTACGTAAACAGAAAGGAATAAAATAACTGTAAAGACGAAAATAAGAGGAACAATAGTCTTAAGCTGCCTTTTCAGATAAGCATTTGCTCCAAGTCTTATACCATCCCAAACATCCTGCATTTTTTCTGTTCCTTTATCACAGGCCATTACTTGCCGGCGAAGAAATAGCGCATATGCAAGTCCGAAAAATGCAATAACCAGAACAGTCCAGATTGCCGCTACTTCAAATGGGGATGCCCCCGGTAAACTAACCATAATAAATATTCATTTAAAAAGATTAATACTATATAGATCTAAAAAATTCATAATTAATGTTTTCCAATTCTGAAAGACTAGGATAATGATAATAATATATCTCATCTTTCGAGCCAACATAAAAACCGGTTTCTATTGTTCTGTAGAGTAAGGAACCTGAGTAAACCCGCTGAACTGTTTTCATATGTTTTTCATATTCGCCTTTTAATATTTCAAGACAGTCTCTCAGGTGTCCGACGTTTGAATAAGGCAGATTTTCGACAGATCCGTTAAGAGGATTGGTTGCTAATTCTCCTAATTTAAGATCAACAAAAAACAGTTTTGGAAGTACAATAGTAATTGATCCATCTGTAAGCTTCTTCATGAATGCAGAAGGCGTCAGTTCACTGGCAACCAATGGAGTAACCGGACATAGTTCCTGAAAAAGATGAAGCTTACCCAATACTTCCCTCGAGGTATTAAAGGTTTCTTTCTTTAATTCAAGAGTATACCCGTTGTCGGTTGTAAGATACAGACTCTTAAGCGCCGATAAAGGAATCATTTCGAGTGTTTTGTAAACTGAAAGATAAACAGAGCTTTTTGGTTTGCCATCAGCTTTGGCAACACATCTCTTGTTAAGACTATCCATATCTATCAATTTCTCAATCTGTCCCAGATCAACCTCAAAGAATATAGCCTGACCTTTATTCCTTTTTTTGGTGCCTGTTGACAGGTATGCGCCAAATTCTGTGGGTGGAAGCATTGAAGCAATTAACGCTTCAGGGGTTGCTGTTAAATAAATAAATTTACTCATAGGTTAATTATTAATACAAATCAAATCGTTTCAAATCAGGTTCTCAATATGAGGGTAAAAACAAAATTACGGAAGGTACAAATATAGAACAGATTTGGTTACTACCAAAAGAATATTCAAAACAATTCAATTGCAGAATATAAAAAATGTTAAAAATATATATTACTGAAATACAATATATTACCTTGACATAAAGGTTCAGATTCTCTTGGTTTTTACATAAACTGTACCGGCTTCTGCCGGTAAACGATAACACGAGGGTGATATTCGGAACAAGCTTCTGAGTCTTAACCCGCAAAAGGCTTGTTCAGATCTTCCAGCAACTCCTTCCCCAGCACTCCCCTGGCTATTTCGCGTACCTCACCCGTCATGCGGATGTTCCATGCCTTGTCAATATCTATTTTCAGCGTTCCCCCCTGCATATGCATGGTTAGATCGCCTTTTATCAGACCTCGTTTTACGAGAATGCTTGATGCTGCACATGATGAGCTGCCTGATGCCAGAGTAAAACCAGCTCCTCTTTCCCAAATAAGAATCTCTGCATCATGATCGGAAAGGACCCTGGCAAACTGGACATTGATGCGGTTGGGAAACAAGGCGTGATTTTCCAGCAAGGGACCGTAAGTTCGGATCTCTTTCTCATTAAGCTCGTTTTTGATAACAACACAATGCGGATTGCCAACTGAAACACAATTCACCTCAAATTCCTTATCACCTGCCATAACTTTCTGGGCAATGAACTCAGGTTGATCAGAGTTAACCGGTATATCGTGCGACGTAAATATTGCCTTACCCATGTCAACCCTGATCAGAGTTGCTTTTCCTTTTTCTTCTTCTACGATTTCGGCATAAACAATATCTGTCAAAGTTTCAAGAGAAAATTTCGTTGACTTTGCATGTCCGTAATCATATAGGTATTTACATAAAATACGGAGCCCGTTGCCACTTTTTTCCGCCTCTGACCCATCGGGATTATAAACCCTGAATCCAAAATCAGCTTTTTCTGACGGAACCATCATAACGATACCATCAGAGCCGATCCCGAAATGGATGTTGCACAAACGCATTATAGCCTGCTTTGTTAGCTGAAAATCTATGTTTGCACTCTCAAGAACAATATACTCATTGCCCAGTCCATGCATTTTGACAAAACTGTTTCTTACCATTATTAACAGATATAGCTACTAAAGAATAAAATTTCTTATGAGGTCTTCTAGGGTGTCTCTTCTGCGTATGAGCCTGGGGGTTCCATCGGTCTGTATCAGAACCTCAGCCGGCCGCAGACGGCAGTTATAATTCGAGCTCATTGAATATCCATAAGCTCCGCTGTCGAGTACTCCCAGTATGTCATCCTGAAATATTTCCGGAAGCTTTCTCTCTTTTGCAATTATGTCACCTGTTTCGCAGATATTGCCGACGATATTCACGGTCTCTTCTTTAATTGAGGGTACATCATTTTTGCGGTATATTTCTATATCATGGTGGGAGCCATACATGACAGGACGTATTAGCACATTAAAACCAATGTCGGTGCCGATATATTTAATTTTGTAATTTGTTTTTGTTGCATTTACTCTTCCAAGGATGATGCTCGATTCGGCCACTATATACCGGCCGGGTTCAATCTTAAATTCGATTTCTTTTCCGTACTCTTTTGCCCAGGTATGAATAACCTTCGAAAGCCTTTCGCCCAGTTCTTTAAGATCTAATCTCGATTGGCCTGATTGCTTTTTGTAGGGGATTCCAAATCCTCCCCCAAGGTCGACAAACTCAAGGTCGTCAAATTGCCTGGCTATGGAAAGTATATTGCCCGTACTCTCCAGATAGGCCTCCCCGTCCATAAAGAGAGAACCGATGTGCTGGTTGATACCTATCAGTTTAAGGTTGTACTCCCTGACAATTCTTTTTATCTCAGGAATACTGTTCATTTCTATCCCGAACTTTGTTTTTTGCCCTGCAGTAATAACCTTTTCATGATGTCCGGCGCCGATGCCCGGATTCACCCTGAATGCCACTTTACCTCCCGGGTTGATCTTACCAAACATCTCAAGCTGCGATACAGAATCCACTGAAATCTTTACCCCTGCGTCAATAGCGTAGCGAAATTCATTCTCACTGACATTATTGCTGATGTACAAAATTTCTTCAGGTTTATAGCCGGCCAACATATTTATATAAATTTCGCCGGGCGACATAGCGTCGACCCTCAATCCTTCGCTCTTTACTATCTTAATAAGCTCAAGGTTACTGTTTGCTTTAGGTGAATAGTTGACCGTGAAATTTGAATAGGATATGAGTCCTTTAAGATCACGGCATCGTTTGCGCAGAATATTTTCGTTATATACATAGAGCGGAGTACCATAGTTCTCCGATAGTTGAACAGGGTCGTTGTTGCCAAAAAATTTGTTTTCGCTGCTTACTTTGGAATAAATATAATTCATTGTTTTAGGATGAAAAGTAACTTTAATATATTTACGGCTAAAATATATAAAATGGCGCAGATTAACGATAATTATTTTAAACTTCAGGCTGGTTACCTTTTCCCTGAAATTGGAAGGCGTGTTCGTGAATATCAGAAAGAACATCCTCAGGCCGACATAATTAAAATGGGAATTGGTGATGTAACACAGCCACTTACACCATCAGTTGTCCGTGCTTTTCACGAAGGTGTTGAAGAAATGTCGAAATCCGGATCATTTAAAGGATACGGACCCGAACAAGGATATGATTTTCTGCGCGAAGCTATTGCAAAAAACGACTATCATGATCGGGGAGCTGATATACAAGCCGATGAGATTTTTGTTTCAGATGGTTCCAAATGTGATACGGGCAACATTCTGGAGATCTTTGGTATGAATAATGTCATTGCCGTGCAGGACCCCGTTTATCCCGTTTATGTCGATACCAGTGTAATGGCAGGAAGGACCGGTGAATATCAGGCAAACGGATACTACAAGGGACTAATTTACATGCCCTGTGTAGCTGAAAATGGATTTATTCCGGAAATTCCTGAAAAAAAGGTAGATATAATCTTCCTCTGTTATCCTAATAATCCCACAGGAACAACAGCGAATAAGACTGAATTGGAAAAATGGGTCGATTATGCAATTAAGAATAAAGCTGTCATTCTTTACGATTCAGCATATGAGGCTTATATTTCTGACCCCGGAATTCCTCATTCCATTTATGAAATTGAAGGCGCCAGAGAAGTAGCCATCGAATTTCGCAGTTTTTCCAAAACTGCTGGATTTACAGGAACACGCTGCGCATATACAGTTATCCCAAAGAGTCTTGTTGCTTCAAGCTCTGATGGTACGGAAAAACCGCTTCATCCCCTCTGGTTCAGGAGACATTCCACCAAATTCAATGGAGTATCCTATCCAGTGCAGAAAGCTGCTGCAGCTACCTTTACACCTGAAGGGAAAAAAGAGGTGAGAACCACTATTGATTATTATATGAACAATGCTAAGATCCTCCGTGAAAGTCTAGCCAAATTAGGTTTCCAGGTTTATGGCGGGATCAATGCCCCATATGTATGGGTAAATTCAGGCCGGCAGATTAAATCGTGGGAATTGTTTGATAAACTGCTGTATGAGGTCAACGTTGTTGGTACCCCAGGATCAGGCTTCGGACCTTCAGGTGAAGGTTATTTCAGGTTTTCCTCATTCGCTACTCATGAAAGTGTGCTGAAAGCTATGGAAAGACTTGGAAGCCTCAAATGGTAAGTGGTCAGCAAGTTGAATTTCTAATCCTTTTTCAGATTGTATAATATCAATTTGTTCAATTCCGGCGGTTTTAAGAAACCCTTACTCAATATGATATTCAGGCATTTGACAGCCCGGCATGATATTTGAGCAATAGAACAGCATAATATCCGTTTATAAACTAAAGTTAATGGACCTGGTAAAAAAATTTACATAACTAAGAATTGCTAATAACTGATTTTGTGTTAAATTTGAGCAGAATCCTAACTGACACTTATGTATGCCTAAAATATCTGCTGTAATTATAACATATAACGAAGAGTTGTTTATCGATAAATGTCTCTCATCGCTTGAGGGGATTGCAGATGAGATTATAGTAGTGGATTCGTTCTCCACAGATGCTACCGAGCAGATCTGCAAAAAACATAATGTCAATTTCGTGAAACATCCTTTTGAAGGTTTCCGCGATCAAAAGAATTTTGCCCTAAAACTTGCCAATTATAAATATATTATCTCGCTTGATGCAGATGAGGCACTGAGTGATAAACTAAGAGAGTCGATTCTGGCTATGAAAGATAATTGGAAGTATGATGGTTACCTTTTCAACCGAAGAAGTAACTATTGCGGAAAATGGATAAGTCATTCAGAGTGGTACCCCGACAGGCAACTGAGGCTATTCTATGCTGACCATGGTCAATGGGGAGAACTCAATCTGCATGAAAAATTTCTAATGTCAAATGGTGCAACAGTTGGAAAGCTGAAAGGCGATTTGCTGCATTGGCCTTTTTCTTCGCTTCAGGATCATATTGACAAAATGCAAAAATACTCACTTATCGGTGCAGAGGAGTTTCATAAAGATGGTAGAAAAGCCGGCTTATTAACTCCATATATACATTTTTTGTGGGGATTTTTCAGATCATTTATAATCAAAGGAGGTTTTCTTGATGGTCGCTCTGGATATCTGATCTGTTCCATGTATGCAAAATCAACCTGCAATAAATACAAGAAACTGAGGCTGTTGAATAAAAACAGTCCTATACAGTAACTTCTGTTCAATGACCTTCAATGAAGATATTAAAGAGTCTCTGATTACACTCAGAGCAGGTGGCATTATACTCTATCCGACAGATACCATCTGGGGATTGGGTTGTGATCCTTCCAATGATACAGCAATTAAAAAGATCTTTAAGATAAAGTCAAGAGGTGAAAATAAAAGCCTGATTATTCTTGCTGACGGATTACCTATGATAGAGCATTATGTAACAGAAATCCCCGAAATAGTATACGAACTGGCTGAAGTTTCCGATACCCCACTAACAATTATCTATCCAAAAGGGAAAAATCTTGCTGCAGTTGTTTGTGGCGATGATGATTCTGTGGCAATCAGGATCTGCCATGATGAATTCTGCAGAGAACTAATCAGCCGGTTTAGAAAGCCAATTGTCTCTACTTCAGCTAACTTTAGCGGCAATACCTTTCCTGCAAATTTCAGCGAAATTGAAAAGAGTCTTATAGACAAAGTTGACTATGTTGTGAACTACCGACAGAATGACCGGAGCAAAAGCATTGCGTCTCCGGTCATCAAAGTCAATCACGACGGCACAATAAAGATTATCAGAAAATAGCTTATCTCGACCTTACCTTTCCTGAACCTGAAACATGTGCATCAAGCTTTGGGTTACCTCCATAAGTTACATTTCCGCTTCCGGAAATACTTGCACGGAGAGACTCAGTGACATTGCATTCACAATTACCGCTACCTGAAATGTGTATATCTGCCGAACCGATCTTAAAAGACTCACCAAAATAATTTCCTGATCCGCTTATGGAGATACCTGCTTTAGAACTACTTCCACCGCTGCCAAGAGAAATATCCCCTGAACCTGAAATACTGCAACCAAGGTTCGATACCATTATTTCTGAAGCATATAGCTTACCGCTTCCGCTCACACTCAGATTAAGATCACCGGTTTTGACAGCATCTTTTATCTCGGCCTTTCCGGATCCCGAAACACCCAGCCCATTTAACTCAGGCATAGTAATATAAACTGTGACTTTTTCATTCATTCTCCAGTTATTCATTCTCCAGTTTTCATTTTTAATAACTAGTTTCCCGCCTGATACTTCAGTTATTATTTCATCAAGATATCTTTTTTCTCCTTCAAGAACCACTTTGAATTCAGGACCGATGTTAATATACAGGTTTCCTGATACGCCAAAGCTAACCTTTGTAAAATCTTTTACATCCCTGGTCTCTTTGTCACCCGACTGGCCGATGGCAAAACCAGACAATAAGGCTATTGCCAAAATAAATGCTGGTAGAATAATACTCCTTTTCATAGTGTTATGATTTAGTAAGATTTAATGGTATACTTTGAAAAGACGTGCTATTCCTGAAAAAGCTGCACAAGGAGAAAATATTATTTCAATTAATCTCCAATAAACCTTCGGGAATATCCATCACTACTATCTTTTTTCTCCTGTCAATTCTTAGAATGAAGTGTTCATGAAAAGGGATCAGTATGTTTTTCCTGTCAGGTGAGATAACATTAAGTAGCCATTGCCCGTTATTTGGAATAATTTCGGAAATTGAACCGACTCTTTCATTTCCAGAGCCAATTACAAGATAACCAATAAGGTTCTGACTTTCAGGATTTTTATTCTTACTATTTGCAGGGCCGGTCAGAAATACCCTGCAACCAGCGAATTCACTGACATTTTCAATAGAATTATACCCTTCAAATGAGAGTTTCAGAATATCAGCTCCGGTATATTCCATTTCGGATATAAAAAAAGGAACCGGTCTACCCTCAATTTCGAGAAAGACCGATTCCATTTGGGGAATATTTTCAGTAAAGATTTTCTCTAGCTTAACTGCAACGGCTCCCTCATAGCCGCTTAGCTTTGTGATTCGTCCCAGTAATATGTTGCTTTTGTAAGCCATCGGATCATTGATCCTTATGACCTTTAAACTATTCCTGTGGCTTATCTTCTGCAACCGGATCTGATGCAGTCTCTTCCGGAGCAGATGCCTCGTTTGTTTCTTCTTCAGTCAACGTTTCAGCAACTGCTTCTTCGTTAATGGTTTCTACCAAAGCTTTGTCACCTGCTGCTGCTTTTGCAGCAAGAGCTGCATTTTTCTTCGCAAGTTTTGCTATTCTTGCTTCGTTAACGCTTTTTTCAACAGAAAGCCTTTTTCCTAATTCATCATCCTGAGATTTCTCAAGGTTAGATTTTTTGGCTTCAATTTTTGCTTCGTTCTGTTTGATCCATTCATCGAATCTCCTTGTAGCTTCGGCTTCATCAAAAGCACTTTTTGCAACACCTTCAAGAAGATGTTTTTTCATTAGAACACCTTTATAAGACAGGATAGCTCTACAGGTATCTGTAGGTAATGCGCCATTTTGCAGCCAACCTAAAGCTCTATCGAAATCGAGTTCGATTATAGCGGGGTTAGTAACCGGATTATAAGATCCGATCTTTTCAATATATCTGCCATCCCGTGGCGATCTGCTATCTGCAACCACAATGTGGTAGAAGGCCAGCTTCTTGCGTCCTTTTCTAGCTAATCTGATTTTAACTGCCATTAATTCTTACGCTTTTTTATTTAACCTGTTTTAAAAATTGTGGCTGCAAAGATATAATATATTATTAATATAGTTCCAATCAACGGGAAAAATATAATCTATAAATGACTTAACAGAGGGAACCCTGTAACATCAGATTATTTATCCACTCATCAGCAGACCCGGCCAATCCTAATTCATTTTTACGTATTTTTGTGAACAGATATAACCGAATATTTAAGCTCTATATATGGCAGGATTCTCACATTTACACGTTCATACTCAATACTCTATACTTGATGGAGCTTCTAATATCCCCTTGCTGATAGATAAGGTTAAAACTCTTGGAATGGAGGCTATTGCCATAACCGATCATGGAAACATGTTCGGGGCAAAAGAATTCCATAACACTGCCACAAAAAAAGGCATAAAGCCAATAATCGGATGTGAGATCTATGTCGCTAAAAGATCTATTGAAGATGTAAGCGGGAAAGAGGACCGTTCAGGAGATCATCTTATTCTCCTCGCCAAAAACCTTACTGGATATAAAAACCTTATTAAGCTCGTTTCTATTGCCTGGATCAAAGGTTTCTATTATAAACCGCGCATCGACAAAAGTTTGTTAATCAAGTATAAAGAGGGGCTGATAGCTTCTTCTGCATGCCTGGCCGGAGAGGTTCAGGATGAAATTCTCAATGGCACAATGTCGGGCGCTGAAACGGCGCTAAAGAGTTATCTTGACATTTTTGGTGAAGATTTCTATCTCGAGATACAGAGACACGAGACTTATGATCCCGATGCTGACCGGTCTGCATTTCCTCTACAGCAAAAAGTTATTGAGGCATTTAAAAAACTCTCTGCCAAGTTCAACGTACGTCTGATTGCTACAAATGATATCCACTTCATCAATGCTGAAGATGCAGAAGCTCACGACAGGCTCATATGTATCAATACGGCCAAAGACATTGACGATCCCAACAGACTTAGATATTCAAAACAGGAATATCTTAAGGATGAAGAGACGATGCGTAAAATCTTCAGCGATATTCCTGAAGCTATAGATAATGTGGCCGGATTAGTTGCAAAAATTGAAAAATACAAGCTCGACCACGATCCTATAATGCCTGAATTTGATTTACCTGAAGGCTATACTAATAAGGATGAGTATCTGAGGTACCTTACCTTAAAAGGCGCAGAACGCAGATGGGGATCGCTCACAAAAGAACAGACCGACCGACTTGATTTTGAACTGGAAATGGTTGCGAAAATGGGATTCCCGGGGTATTTCCTGATAGTACAGGATTTTCTGCATGCTGCAAGGGAAATGGGAGTTTCTGTAGGTCCGGGCAGAGGATCCGCTGCAGGTTCAGCTGTGGCATATTGCCTGAGGATAACAGATATAGACCCAATCAAATATGGACTACTGTTTGAAAGGTTCCTTAATCTCGACCGTATCTCAATGCCCGATATTGATATCGATTTTGATGAAGACGGGCGGGAAGCAGTACTCAAATATGTTGTTAATAAGTACGGGCACGATAAGGTTGCTCATATTATCACATTCGGGTCAATGGCTGCAAAAATGGCCATACGCGATGTAGCCAGGGTGCAAAAATTGCCCCTGCCTGATGCGGACAGACTTGCTAAACTAGTTCCCGAACGACCCGGGATCACACTTAAAGCAGCCTATGCAGAAGTTCCCGAACTGGCAAGGGAAAGAGAGTCATCAAATAAGCTTATATCTCAAACCCTGAAATATGCAGAGGTTCTTGAAGGTTCAGTCAGGCAAACAGGGGTACACGCATGTGGTATTATAATCGGGAAAGACTCTCTCGATAATTATATCCCCTTATGTACAGCAAAAGATACCGATCTCTATGCTACTCAGTACGATGGAAGTCATGTTGAATCTGTCGGGCTTCTTAAAATGGATTTTCTTGGTCTTAAGACTCTTTCAATTATCAAAGATGCTATTGACAATATAAAACTGTCAAAAGGCATTGATATCGATCTTGATACAATGCCGTTGGATGACATAAAAACATTTGAACTTTTCAGTAATGGCGAAACAACCGGGATATTCCAGTTTGAATCGACAGGAATGAAGAGATACCTGAGAGATCTTGAACCAAACCGGCTTGAGGACCTGATCGCAATGAACGCTCTTTACCGTCCGGGTCCTATGGAATATATTCCAAAATTCATCCGCAGGAAGCACGGGACAGAAAAGATAGACTATCCGATTCCTGTAATGGAAAAATATCTCGATGACACCTATGGAATTACTGTATACCAGGAACAGGTGATGTTACTGTCACAGGAACTGGCCGGATTTACCAAAGGTGAAGCTGATTCCCTGAGAAAAGCCATGGGGAAAAAGAAACGCTCCATAATGGATGAAATGAAACTGAAGTTTCAGGAGGGATGTGCGAAGAAAGGTTATAATGAGGAAATCGTCAATAAGATATGGTCTGACTGGGAAGCTTTTGCCCAATACGCTTTTAATAAATCACATTCAACATGCTACGCCCTCATAGCTTATCAGACAGGTTATCTCAAGGCAAATTTTCCGGCAGAGTATATGGCTGCGGTGCTCAGCCGTAACATAAGCGACATTAAAAAAATCACCACCTTCATGGATGAAACCCGGAGGATGGGCATGGAAGTGCTTGGACCTGATGTGAATGAAAGTCATGTTAAATTTACAGTAAATAAGGATGGCAATATAAGGTTTGGATTGGGAGCTATCAAAGGAGTTGGCGAGAGTGCTGTACTACAGCTAATTGAGGAGAGAGAGAAAAATGGTCTTTACATGGATATCTATGATCTGGTTGAAAGAGTAAACCTCAACTCCCTGAACAAGAAAAACCTGGAAGCTATGGCCGTTGCCGGCGCTTTCGACTGTTTCTCAAAAATAACCAGAGCTCAATATTTTTCTCTCGACACAAAAGGATCGAGCTTCATTGAGAGTCTGATCAGATATGGCAATAATTCAAAAACGGTAAAAAACTCAAGTCAGCAGTCTCTCTTCGGAGAAACCGGCGGATTTGACATGATAAAACCTGAACCGGCATTCTGCCCCGATTGGCCAAAACTGGAAAAACTTAACAGGGAAAAAGAGGTAATTGGTATTTATCTCTCCTCCCACCCTCTTGATGATTTCAAACTCGAGATAAGTACCTTTACCACAGCAACACTGGCCGATCTGCAGAACCTCAGGGAATATCTTGAAAGGGATGTGACAGTAGCAGGAATGGTAACTGATATAAAAACAGGAATTGGAAAAAACGGTAAGCCTTACGGGTCATTTACATTGCAGGACTATTCCGATTCATTCCGGTTCATGCTGTTCGACAAAGATTATATTGAAAACAGCAAATTCTTTATAGTAGGGTACTATCTCCTGGTAAAAGGGAGAGTACAAAAAAGAAGGTTTAAAGAAGATGAAATTGAATTCAAGATAAAGACAATTAATCTGTTATCGAGTGTCAAAGATGAACTTATCAAATCAGTCACAATTAAAATTGATCCGGAAAATATCGATAATGAGATGATCAGTAATCTGAAGAAACTTATAAACGAACATAAAGGGGAGACCGAACTTAAATTTCTTTTCCTCGATCCTGATGATAAAATTTCCCTGCCCATGTTCTCAAGGACATTCAGGATAAGGCTGAATAACGAATTACTCTCCTATCTTGAAGACCATCCGGGGATAGAATTTAAAGTTAATTAGCTATCTTTGCAGCAGATAATAATAAGAATATTTAAAATATATTTTGTCATGGCCACAGAAGTAAACGATATGAATTTTGATGATCTGGTAATAAAGTCTGACAAACCTGTCATGGTAGATTTTTGGGCAGAATGGTGCGGACCTTGCAGAATGGTAGCTCCGATAATGGAAGAAATTTCACATGAGTATGAAGGGAAAGCCCTGGTTGTAAAATGTGATGTGGACAGCAGTCCTACCGTTGCTGCAAAGTATAGTATAAGGAACATCCCGACCGTGCTCTTTTTCAAGGATGGTAAAATAGCTGACAAGCAGGTAGGAGCAGTTCCAAAGAATAACTTTGTGGTAAAACTGAATGCTCTGATTTAGAAAATAAAACTGTCGAATCTGGCCGTTCAGGTAAACTGCAACGGCCTTTTTAATAATCCTTTATGACAATTTGTGTATTTGCCTCTTCCAGCAGCCGTATTGACAACGAATATGCCGTTGCTGCAATTAATCTTGGAAAACTACTGGCACAAGCCGCTACAGATGTTGTATACGGCGGAGGAGGTATAGGATTGATGGGCAGGCTCGCCGACTCAGTTCTGGCAAACGGAGGAAAGATTACAGGAGTTATTCCGGCATTCATGAAAGATGAAGGATGGGCTCATCCTACGGTTAGTGAAATGGTAATCACATCCGACATGGGAGAGAGAAAAAAGCGGATGTTTGAGCTGGCAGATGCAGTAGTCGCATTACCCGGAGGAGTCGGAACGCTTGAAGAATTAACAGAGGCAATGACTTTGAAACAGCTCGGTCTCTTCCACGGACCAATCATTATCCTCAATATCATGAATTTTTATAAATCGTTTATTGAGTTTCTCGAACATATGGTTTCAGGCAACTTTCTGAGATATGAGCATAAGGGTATGTGGGAAATTGCCCAAACAGTAGAAGAAGTAATGGTCCTCCTAAATAAAAAAGAAGGCTGGCACAACGATCCACGCAGCATTGCAAGGATCTAACTTTCAGGTATTTTCGTGCCAATAAACAAGATATCATCAACCTGGGCCAGATCCCCCTTCCAGGTCAGAATCTCGTTCTCCAGTCTCTCTTTTTGTTCATTAACAGGAAGATTCCATATTGAGGAAAGCAATTTCTTGACGTTCCCCGATTTGTATTTTTTAACATCGGCTGATCCAAACTGATCAGCGTAGCCATCGGAACACATATATACCATATCCCCGGGCCGGATATCAACCTGCTGATTTGTGAAGTTCTTTTTCTCATCCATGGTTGTCATTCCGATAGGAAATCTGTCACCTTTATAAACAAATACCTCTCCTTTTCTGACAACATACAACGGGTTATATGCCCCTGCAAATTCAAGAGTAAAATTCTTCTTATTAAATGCTATCAGGGCAAGGTCCATACCATCGTTTATTGCTTTTTCGTGTCGTTGCATAAGGGCCTTCATAACCTCATTATTGAGCTGATCGACAATGGCTGATGGACGGGTCAACCCATATTCCCTCACAACTTTATTCAACGAGTTATGGCCTATTATTGACATAAATGCACCCGGTACACCATGTCCGGTACAGTCAACTACAGCAATGAATTGCCAGTCACCGTTATCGTACATCCAGTAAAAATCACCGCTAACAATATCTTTGGGCATAAACAGAACAAAAGTCTCCTCGAATGTATCCTCCTTCGGAAGCATTGCTCTTTGGATACGTTCTGCATATCTGATGCTTGCTGTAATATCTTTGTTTTTTTCTTCAATTTCCCTGCTTTTCAGAACAACTTCTGCAGTTCTCTCCTTTACCTTTTCCTCAAGAACAACTTTCTCTCTTATCAAGCTTTGCTCTCTGATTTTTATATACATGACAATGATTACGACAATTAATGCAAAGGAAGCAAGGATAAACCACCATGTCAGATAGAACGGAGGTCTTATTATAAAATGATATGTCACAGGTTTACTATTCCATATTCCCTGATTATTACTTGCGATTACATTAAACGTATATTTTCCCGGAGGCAAGGCCGAATAAATGGCACTTGTCTGATCGGTGACAGGCCTCCAGTCTTCGTCTGCACCGTCTAGTTTTACCTTATATCTTACAACGTCAGGATTAGCAAGACAAATGCTGTAATAATCAAAAAGAACAGATTTCTCATTATAATTCAATTTCAGGCCAGGGGTCATTTCTCGTGTTTCATAATTCACCCGCATACCCAGAATATGAGTAAGCGGCTCAAGGCTTCTTGTTGATGTTTCAGAAGGGTCAAGATGAGTAGCCCCATTTGCTGTTCCAAACCATAAGTCTCCCTGCGGGCTTCGATAAACTGCATTTTGCTTGGTTTCTATTCCCGTAAATCCGTTTCTCTCAGTATAGGAAAAGATTCTTTTAGTTTCCGGAAAATACCTGTTTAAGCCAACATTTGTCCCTATATAGATACTCCCATCATTTCCTAATGAAAGAAGGTTAATGTTATTCGAAAGAAGTCCATCATCCTGCTTCAGAGTATAAATAATTGAATCATTTCTTAATGCCAGCACTCCCTGACCGGTTCCAATCCACAATACTCCTTTATTATCCATAACCATTGCCTTTGGGATTATCCCGGGGAGAACAGAAATCTGTTTGAAACTTTTATTAGCCGCATTATATCTTATCAGCCCAGGTTTTTTGCCCAATGGCTCGGTACCAATCCACATATCATCATTCGGATCGCAATAAAGAGCAGTAATAGTATGTACAGTCAGCCTATCAATTATGGTACTTCTCTGAAAATTTTGTTCATTAATTGTACCAACAGCAAGTCCATCGTTAGTTCCAATCCAGAGTTTGTTTTCTTTGTCAATTTCGAGCGCCTTTACCTGGAAATCACGGTATAGAATTGAATTGATATATGGCTGGGCTTCGAACCTTGAAGTCTTCATGTTGAAAAGGATCACTCCTCCATCATTTGAACCGATCCATAAATTGCCATTCTTGTCCTCTTTAAAAAACCTGATATCCTCCGGAATTAAATTCTTGGTTTGACTAAAAATTTCCGGTTTTTTATTAGATCCGGGATTAAAACGTGAGATACCTGCATTTGTTCCAAACCACAATACTCCTTTTTTATCCTTGTATATTGCATTAACATTTGGATCGGGAAGTATCTCTTTTTCATTGAAAGTTTCAAATGCATCACCCTTAAAAATTGTAAGTCCATTACTCTGATCAGCAATGAGAATATTACCTTCAATATCTTCAATGATATCATATATTTTAGAAGCTTTTAGTCCGTTTCCTGTATCAAACTTGCTAACTTTTTCTCCATCAAAAAGAGCAATTCCTCCTCCCCACGTTCCTGCCCAGATCCTCCCACGGCTATCTTCATTAAAGCAACTGACAGTATTGCTTGAAATTCCATATTTGACCAGATCGTAATAGACCATCCTGCTTTCAGACATAATATATTTATATACACCTCCATGGTTAGTTCCGAACCAGATATTACCCTTTTTGTCTTCAAGCAGGCAAGTTGAATTAAAATATGTTGTCATATGAGGCATGCGGTAGTTTTCAAATTTCTTCTCCTTGGAATTATACCGCCTAAGACCTACATCTGCAATGCAGATTATTGACCCATCGTGGTAAACTATTGCCCCGAATACCTGATCACTTAAAAAGTCTTTACCTCTGAATTGCTTACCTTTTATATGTTTGATATCTTTCACCGGGAAATCAGCGCTTATAGCTCCGTCAGCTGAAGAGATAAACCAGATTTTATCTTTGATTTGAACAATCCCTGTGATATCACCAGTAATTTTTATTGAGTCAAAGGCTGCTTGTTCAAATTTGCTGCCGTTGAAAATGGATATTCCACCACCGCTGCGATGACCAAACCAGATATATCCTAATGAATCCTCGATTATAGAGGTCACTCCGCCAGACGCAAGATTGTCTCGTGAAGTGAAATTTTCAAACTTTTTACCATCAAACCTTGAAAGACCATTTGCAGTTCCAAGCCAGATATAATCTTTAGAATCCTGTAATAGTTTATATACCTTCTGTTCATTTAGCCCCTGTTTATTGCTATAATTATCAAAAAAGAATTTTTGTGTCTGACCTGACAGGAGAGTTCCCGGCAAAAAAAACATAAGCCAGGCAAATAGTTTTGCCCGGCTTATACTCAAATTTATGTAAGACATATCAGTTCCTATTTTGTCATAAAGAAGAATGTCCCGTCAGTAGCATCCAGTCCTTGAATTTTTCCAAACTTTGGTTTCTGCCCTTTATTGTCTGAAACAACAGCTGCAGTTACTAACTTAACGATAGTTTCAATAGGAATACAAGCATTTTTATTATTCAGCAGGGCATTCGCAAAATTTGCTGCAAATTTTGAATTATCAGAAGCCAGCTCATATGCTTCTCCTGCCGAGGAGAAAACCTGTGCTGATTTTTGACTTGCCATGAGAGTATTATCACAAGTTGGTGCTTCATTCGTGGAACGTGATGCAGAATAAAAACCAGGACCCGATTCACATGCATCGGAAACAACAAGAGTATGAACAACTACATCACTGTAACCCTGCAATCCGGCTTTTAAACCATTAATATTAAAATAGGTGAATTCATCGTCACGTTTAGCATCAACAGGTATCCAGTAACCAACATCATTAATGAATTTGCCATGGCCAGCATAGTAGACCATCAGCGATTTAACCTGGTTTTTCTTTATCTGGTCGCGGAGTTCGATGTTAAAAAATCTCTCCATCTCCGCCTTTGTCATGTCTTTCTTATGAATAATATTATTTATCTGATAATTAGCCAGGGCTCTCTGCATTGTGCTTATATCTTTTATCGGCCCATCGAGGCTCGCGAAAGTTTCATAACTTGAATTTTCAATGAATACCACCCAGGTTCTGCCCATTGGATTGCCTGCGGCCATTCCTGCAATTGCATCTCTGTTAATTTTGAATTCGGTTTCCTGTCTGTTTCCATAAATATCCTCTGCAACTACCGTAAACTTATTCAAGTCAGATACATTTAATGTTGCCGAAAAGGCAGGATTCAATTCATTAGGATTATAACTGGCAGTAAAATTCCCCACAGTAATTGATTTGATATGGCTTTCATCTGAAATCTTACCCTGAATTGCAATATTTGGAGTCGGAGTATCAAGGAGCACTTGTCCATCTTCGGTCGAATAAGGTGCAACAATAAATATCTTGGGAGGGTTTATTTCGGTGCGCTTGAGAGCATAATTCAAGACTTTTTCATTTTCATAATCATCGACGGCGGAAAAAGTAAGCTTATCACTGCCATTAACACTGATATTTGCAAGAAAATCATTTTCCCCGTTTTTTTCCACCAGAATGACACTCTCATTATTAATTTTAAATGACTTTATTTTACTTTTATCTTTAACAGACCCAGTTATAAGAAGAGTAGTTTTGTCACCTTTGATTTCCACTGTATCCTTTGCCGGGAGAGGGCTGATAATCGCAATTTCAGGAGGATCTGTCTCCCTGTTAAGTTCATAAAGTCTCTTTTGCGAAAGTTCAAGCATTTCGCGTGCCTTGGCATCGTACTTGGAGAGATATGTAATCTTGTTATAATCTGCCCTTGCTTTATCATAATCCATAATTTCCTCATAGGACTTGGCTCTTGAATAATAAACATCGGGCTCCTCAGCCTTGCGCGCTGTATTAAGCACTATAGTCTTTGAAAAATCATTAATTGCATTGGTATGCTGATTGAAGTTCTGGTAGCATTTACCTCTTTCATAATAAAATGCCGGATTATCCGGTTCGATGAGAATCGTTTTGGAAATATCATTGATAGCGCTGGGATAATCGAGGTTTTTCCTGAAAACCTTGCTTCTCTCAAGATAAGCTTCAGTATTTCTGTCATTATTCTTTATAACTTCATTGCACTGATCCATTGCTTCTTTTGGATTTGAAGAGATCAGAAGGTCGGCAAGGGCAATTCTTGGTTCAGCAAGTTTCTTGTCTTTTGAAATTGATTTCCGCAGTTCTTTTTCCCCCTGGGCGATATTATTGAGTTTTGTATATATAATACCACGCCAGTAGTAATCCATTGGGGTGTCTTTTATTATTATTGCGGTGTCCGAAGTCTGAAGCGCCTGATCATATCTCTTAAGACTTGTCAGAGTGATAACCTTTTCCGGATAGACCTTTGTATTGCGCTTATCAAGTTTTGCAGCGTGGTTTAGGTACTTCAGAGCCTCTTCATATTTGCCAAGCTTGTTACAAACCGCGCCAAGGCTGATCATTGCATCAACATTTTTCGGAGCAAAGACCAGCGACTTTTCAAAATCAGCTTTGGCTTCCTCATATTTTGTGGCCATTAAGTAGGCCTGCCCTCTCGCATAATAGTAATCGGGGTTTGAAGGTTCGAGATTAATGGCGGCGGTAAACTGAACAACCGCGTCATCATATTTCAGATTATCAACAAACTCCATCCCTGCTTTATAAGATTTTCTGGCACTCTGCCCAAAAACACTTACTGCCACCAGGATCATGGTTGCAATAAAAAATACTCGCTTCTTCATATTGTTTACACTAAGTTAATTTCTCCAACGATATATCAAAAATAGAAATATTTCTTCTAATAATCAATCTCATTCCGTCCTAACTTCCCATCATTAAATATATTTCAAGGGAACTTCCGCTGAAAACTGTCCTGGAAGAGAGTATTCCGTTTATTAAAGGAGCTTTCACGCCATCTCTAAAATAATCCTCTCCTCTAAATATCCTTGCTTCATCCCATAACCCTGTCGAAATAAAATGATTCAGCACTTCAGCCCCTCCTTCAATAAACAATGACTGAATGCCTGAAGAATATAGGTAACGGGCTATCTGAACTGATGAAGGCTCATTATCGTTAAGTAACACCTTTGTCTCAACTGGAACATCTGCAGAAACATTATGGGTGAATACCAAAACTTCTGCATTTGGATTATTCAGTAATGAACCTAAATTGACAGATCCGGAACTACTGAGAACCAGTTTTAACGGATCATTACCTTTCCATTCCCTGACATTAAGCCGGGGCTCATCTGCTCTTAGTGTTCCGGCCCCAACTAGAATAGCCTGCTCGGCTGCTCTCCATTTATGAACAAGAATTCTTTCCGGCTTGCCGGTTATCCATTTAGGCTCCGATTTATGATCTTCAGATCTCAGAGTATCGAGATATCCGTCAGCGCTCTGCGCCCACTTCAACATGATATATGGCCTCTTTCTTTCATGAAAAGTAAAAAACCTTCTGTTCAGCCATCTGCAGTCCTTTTCAACAACCCCGGTTCTCACTTCGCAGCCGGCTTCAAGAAGTCTTTTTATTCCTTTCCCTGATACTTTTTCGCTTGTATCAGTTGCTCCGATCACTATCCTGGGGATTTGATTTGAAATAATATAATCAGCACATGGAGGCGTCTTTCCAAAATGAGAGCATGGTTCCAGGTTTACATAAAGTGTTGAAAGTTTTAGCTTCGTTTTATCAGAAACAGAATCAATTGCAATAACCTCCGCATGAGATTCCCCTGATCTGATGTGGTATCCTTCACCCAATATTTTCCCGTCATAAACGATTACCGAACCTACCATCGGATTAGGATAGGTCAGACCTTCTGCCCCGGAGGCCAGTTCAAGACATCTGCGCATGAATTTAATATCATCTGTCTCCGTCATATCCGTGAAAATACTAAATTTGACTTATGGGTGTCAAGATACAAACAATAAAAGATATCAGGTTTTATCTGGCAAAGGAACTTACCGGAATTTATAGTTTATTGGAGATAAGAGTCCTTGCCGATCTCCTCATCAAGACTGTAACCGGAAGAACTAAGTTGCATCAGCTATATGATGCCGGATACCCGGTTTCAAAAAGTGAGGTAACGCAGATAATTAAATTCTCCAACCAGCTTAAAACAGGAAAACCTGTTCAATATATCCTGGGTGAAACAATATTCTATGACTGCAAAATTAAATTGAACAGTTCAACTCTTATTCCCCGTCCGGAGACTGAGGAACTGGTTGATCTCATCATTAGGGAAAATAAAGACTATGATGGAAATATCATCGATTTCGGTACAGGCTCGGGATGCATAGCAATCGCGCTCGCGGTGAACCTTCCTTTAGCAGATCTGACAGGGATCGATATTTCAGAGGATGCTCTCAGAATTGCCAGAGAAAATGCCGATATGAATAATGTTAAGGTCCTGTTTATAAAGGGAGATATTTTAGATTTCAATAAGGATTCGGTCGACAAAGCAGGAATTATTGTCAGCAACCCGCCATATGTAAGGAATTCTGAAAAAGCCCTCATGGGCAAAAATGTTCTTGATTTTGAACCTCATCAGGCTTTATTTGTTGAGAATTCTGACCCTCTTGTTTTTTATAATGCTATACTTGAACATGCTGAAAATATTCTGCTTCCAGGCGGCCGGATATACTTTGAGATGAATGAAGCGATGGGGAGATCATTGGTTAATTTGATGGAGTCGTGTGGCTTTTCAGAAATAGAAATTGTATCAGATATTAATGGTAAAGAAAGAATCATAAAAGGCAGAAAAAATGTCTGAAGAACTCTTCAAAATTGCGCTAAGCAAAGCAATGGACATATGTTCGCGACAGGAATTATGTTGCGAGGATATCCGGAATAAACTTTTATTGTGGGGTATGGGAAATAATGATGCCGGGAAAATCATTGAGATACTTCAGAATGAAAACTTTATAAATGAATCGAGGTATGCCGCTGCTTTCGTCAGGGATAAATTCAAATACAATAAATGGGGAAAAGTAAAGATCGCTGCGCACCTTAAAAGCAAAAAAATCGCGTCTGACATCATTACCAATGCTCTTGATTCAATTGATCATGATCAGTATATCAATCTTCTTCGCGGGCTTATTGAAAATCATAAAAAAACAGTCAGGGCCAAAAATCAATATGATCTGAAAGCAAAGCTGCTTCGTTACGGATTGTCAAAAGGGTTTGAGAGCAGTTTATTATATGATATTCTGAATGAGATGGGGGATTGATTGCCTAAATCTTACAAAGTTATTTAACATCGTAATAAGAGAGGGAGATTACCTTCGGTGAGCTCGCATTCTGCTCGGTTCCTCGCTTCGCTCGGAATGCTTTGAGGAATTTGATTGGCATCTCTAGAATGTACTAAATATGTTTGCTATAAAGGGCCAGAAGGCAACAAGAAAGATAATTCCCGATCCAATACAGTCTATAATTATTAATTGTTTTTGGGTGACAGGATATTTCAGGTAGAAAATTGAGAATGCGACTCTCAATACCAGTTGAGCCGCGAAAAAAAGGAAGATCTGCATTCCATAAAGATTCCAGCGGTAAGCCTCTTTAACCTGACCTCTTACGATCAAAGAAAAACTGTGTGATAATCCACATGAGACACATGGCTTACCAGTTAGTTTCTCATGCAGGCAGACTACCGGGTAGTTATCTTTCACAGGAGAAAAAAAACCGGAGTATGCAAAGATCAGCACAATTACTCCGGCTAATATAATATTGATAATGAGGTAGGGTTCATTGTGGATCCCAGCCTTCAAGATTCTTTCACTGCTATTTTTTCTTCCGTACAACAACATGTTTTTTTGCAGTATCTTGTTTCTGGATAGTGTCACCATTCTGAGCGTTACCTCCCTCCAGATCATCAAGAGTCTTTTCCTTATCTTTTTTATCGGCACTGGTGTTTATTTCAACTTTATTACCATTGCTTTCCACCTTAATTGAGACATTTGCATCTTCAATCTCCTTAGTAACATTGTTCTGAACATCATTTATGATATTCCCTATATTGTTGGGCCATTTATCGGCTTTTTGAGCAATCTTCCCGGCTACGAATATCTGTGATAATGAGATCATTGAAGCAATTATCGCAATTATCAATCCAGCTACAGGAACCCCGTGTGGTGAGTTGTTCCTTCCAGCCTGAGAAATCCCCACTGATGCAAGAACTATTGCTATGATCCCCGGAATAATAGCTATCAACCCCACACAGGGAATAACTGCAAGTACGAATGTTATCACAGCAGTTATGAGAGCAGCGATTCCCAGATTTTGTCCCGAATTATTCTTTACCTCTTCCATGATATTAAATTATTTGTTATTATTCATTCCTGTCAGGATGTTTACCATATCCTGTTCTAAAGACGCTGCAGGATTTTCAATGATGCGTCCGGCTTCAATATTATTTTTATAAAGGATAATTGTCGGTACCCTCTGGATATTCAGACCTGGATATTCTCCAACAGGTGAAAGTTTGGCGTCATCTACGCCGATAAATGTAACTTTGCCAGCCGGAAACTGCCACGCGTTCAAAATCCTCATAAATCGCGGAACTTCTCTTCTGCTGTCGGGACACCAGATTCCCATAACAACTTTTATAGTTATTGCCTCCTTATTGATATCAAGTAAACTATTTAGAGCCTCTGTCTTTATCTGATATTCGTCATACCCTTTCAGATACCATGTTGAATATGGATAATGGGTCAGGAGCTCCGGATTAAAATACCCGAGAAGCCATGTTGTCTGGTCATGAAAATCTATAGCCGGAAGCGTAGTTTCTGCAGCGGGAGTAACCTTCGTATCGCCTTCATTACTCTTCCCGGTCAATGGTTTCGATGTTTTGCAGCCACCTAATAACACAAGAAGTATAAAGAACTGAAAACAAATCTTTTTCATTTATTGATAATTAAGCGAATGCAAATTAAGAGGATTTTTTTTAATGCATAAAATTTATTGAAAGGAATATGCTTTTACTGTCAAATGAATTTAATTACGCTCCTTTTTTACCCTGTTTGAATAGTAGATAGAAATACCTATTGAAATTGCTGCGAGGAACAGTAATGCCAATACCCTGTATATAAGATCGATGTGTGCCAGGTCAATCAGAAAAAGATAAAATGCAGAGCAGATCATGGTTCCCAGAGCCATATAACGGTATTTTACATTCTTAAGAACAAAACTAAGCAAGAAATAAAGAAGGGCAGCAATTGTCCAGGAAAGTGTTATGAATTGTTTGGGAACCGCATGATATAAAGCATATAAAACAATAAAAAATCCCTCAATAAGATACAGATTTCTCATAAGGTCAGTTTCAATATGTAATCGCGATTTCTTCCAATTAACAATTCTTGCAGAAACAAGAGCTATCAGGGCAAAAGAATAATTAACATCATTGATGGACTTTGATGAAACAAGATATGTAACCATGATCGTAAGAAACAGAATGCTATTCATGACTACAATTAACCTGTTCCTAAACCAGAGTGCCATAGAAACCACAACAAGACTTTGAACTGCCAAAAGCAAATAAACCCTCGGAAACCCCAGGAGTCCATGAAAAGCAATACTCATTGCCATAAAACCATACAGAGCATAAAAAGCGGAGGCAAAATTCCATTCATATTTTGAATGCAGAAATATTGAATAGGCAAGACAGCATATAGTCAGACCGGAAAAAAGAACTACATAATTTTTACTAAAAAAGCCTAACACAATAAAAATCAACAGAAGAGAATACAATATCCCATTAACAAAGGTTACTGCTGTCAGAAAATCATCTGCTGATTTATCCTTGCTTCTGAATAACAAAACAGCAGAGAAAACTGCACCAAGTCCAAAAAAACAGATTACACCTGAATTCTGTCCGGCGATGAGTTTCATAGGATGACCCATAACTGGATTCCCAAGCAGCCATACGAAAGATGAAATATAACAAAGAATGATTGTTACAATAAGCAGGGGTTTCCAATTATACCTGTAAAAATAATACACCGCCCCTGCTGCTATCAATGCCAACATAGGGAGAATGAGAGGTGCAGCATCGCAGACAATGCCTGTAGTCAATGCAAAAATGACAAATAATGCTGCAAAAGCCTGTGATTTATCCCGGATCGATAAATAAGCCTGAAGGGCTATAAGAAACAACAATAGTATAACCGAAATCGTCTTGTTTGAAAGTATTGGTGTGGCAGAAAAAAAATGCAATCTAATGGTTAGATAAAAGAGTAGCACCTGTGCATTCATCTTAAACATAAATGAAAGGTGAAGGTTGGTTTTCTTTAGATAATTTGAAAGAAAAATTATTGACAGGACAGCAAGGTAACCAAGTATAACTGAAGGAAACCGATACCCCTGAATCATCAGATATTGAGTAAGGAAGATGATTCCGAAAAGCAAAACTATGTTGCCTAACCAGGCCAGTCCAAATTGTCCGATCTGTGATTCGAGACCCTTCTCCTCCTCATCGGTTCTTTCTGAATTAAATGATACTTCGGAAGGCTGGACCTGTTCTTCAGAATAGTTGGTGTTTTCTCTTTCCCGTATAACTAAGACTGATTCAAGTCTGGCCAGGCGGGTTTCCAATGATTTCAAACGGCTCTCAATTTTACCCAGTTCATTTTCGTGCTCTGTCATGGTATAAAATTTAGTAGTGGAAAAACTTTAAAATGCAAACCAGGATGAGATCATTTCGCATGTCCGGTAACCATATTACTTTTCATTTTGAATACATACAAGATACAAAATTCTGAAGATAATTATATTAGTTATTATACAGTTACAGAAACATGAAGTGAAGAGTCAAATAGGCCTGTTATTATCGATAATCATCATCAATAATGCATTTTTAAAAGATATTGATGTCCCTGAAATGTATAATTATAATTCCAACCGGCCATTTATTTATGATAAATATGAGTCTTTTCTAATCTGATTTTAAATTATTCATAAATTGACCCACTAACCTGATAAGTAAATTTCAGATTATGGAACGGCTCGTATTCATGTTTTATACAAAATTAGAACAAATGCCGATGAATTTATCAAATAAATACCTGATTAAGAACTCCCTGAAACCGGGATCGAAAATAAATAAGGTTTGCATTATTAATTCATATATTTGTTATAACAAAACATCCGGATCCAGACTAAACTACTATATTTCTGACAATTAATGTTGCTCTTTTCTAAAATGACCTATAAATTGAAAAAACAAAAAAAAGATGAAAGATTACCTGAGAACTAGACTTAAGATAGAATATCTTCTTTTTTTATTTTTATGTTTATTAATAATAAGTTGCAATGATACCAGTGAAGTCTACAAGCTGGGTAAAACTGAATTTAAAAACCCCGGGACCACAAGCAGTGCTAAACATGAGGAAATAGCCGTAACTCCCCCTCCGTTCTCCGATGGTGTTTTCCCCTGCAATGATTGCCATGCATTCCGTAAACCTAATCCCGTCAGAAGAAAGCTGGAATGGCATGAAGATATTACGGATATATTCAATCATGATAGTGAAAACCGGTGGTGTCTTGATTGCCATGACCTTATTAAGAGGGATTCACTAAGACTTGCAAGCGGGAAATTGCTGGATTTTAAAGAATCCTATAAATTATGCGGCCAATGTCACGGAGATAAATTAAGAGATTGGAAAGTAGGTGTTCATGGAAGAAGAACAGGCGAATGGAATGGTAAGAAACAATACTATCTCTGTGTAAGTTGCCATAATCCTCATTCCCCGAAATTCAAATCTATTAAACCGGAACCTCCCCCATTCAGGGAAGACGAAACAATCAGATAGAGAAGGGCAAAAAATATATCTTTATGAAGAAACCAGTTAATTATTCAGGCCGTCGGAAATTTTTAAAGGATTTATCCTTGTTTGCTGTTGGTGCTATAGCTCTTTCAGGATGCGGCTCCATTACAAGGAAAGAATTTTTACAAAAGAATTTCAGAACCTTATCGAAAAAAGAAAAAGATGAAATAATCAAAAATCTTGAGAAGAAATATTCTGCCAAATACGGTAAAGAATTTCATGTGACTGATGAATCTGCAGCTGACGGAGTTGAATTTGGGTATGCCCTCGATTTATCAAGATGTATTGGATGCAGAAGATGTGTATATGCCTGCGTAAAAGAAAACAATCAGTCACGCGATCCTCAGATCCACTATATCCAGGTTTTGCAGATGGAAAAGGAAAAAGGTATTGACTTTGCACATTCCGACGTTCATTATAATCCTGATCTTGTTCCTGAAGAAGGCTATTTTTATGTCCCGGTACAATGTCAGCAATGCAGAAATCCTCAATGTACTGAGGTTTGTCCTGTAAAAGCCACCTGGCAGGAGCCCGACGGAGTTGTTGTTGTGGATTATAATTGGTGTATAGGCTGCAGATATTGTATGGCAGCATGTCCTTATGGAGCAAGACATTTTAACTGGGGAGAACCGACTATACCCGCTGATGAAATAAATCCGGAGACTCATTATTTAGGCAACAGACCAAGAATGAAGGGTGTTGTTGAAAAATGTACCTTCTGTATAAAAAGGGTAAGAAATGGCAAATACCCTGCATGTGTTGAAATATGCCCGGTTGGTGCAAGAAAGTTTGGGAATTTACTTGATCCTGAGAGTGAAATCCGATATATTCTGGCAAATAAAAGGGTGTTGGTGCTAAAGCAGGAACTTAACACTCAACCAAGATTTTACTATTTCTTCGGGGTATAAACAAATTTATTCTGCGAGTAATAAATAAAAATTTAATCATATGAATTTCTTTCGATTTGTAAGCGGCAGTTTCAAAATAATCACTAAAGGAAGTGCAGTATATTATGCATGGGTAACTTTTCTGATTTTATTAATTGTCTGGGGGGGATTTGGTTATGCCAACCAATTGGCTCACGGACTAATCGTAACTCATATGCGTGATTCAGTCTCATGGGGATTTTATATTGGAAATTTCACATTTTTGGTTGGAGTTGCAGCTGCTTCTGTAATGTTGGTTATTCCGGCATATATTTATCACTGGAAACCACTTAAGGAAATTGTGATTTTTGGAGAATTATTAGCCATATGCGCTGTTATTATGTGCCTGTCTTTCATTATTGTTGATATCGGGAATCCCTTAAGATTCTGGCATATGCTTCCCGGAATTGGAATCCTCAATTTCCCTTCATCACTTTTATCATGGGACTTTTTCGTTCTGAATTCCTATTTTATACTCAATTTAGTTATTGTTGCTTATTTGTTGTATTGTCATTTTTACAAGAAAGAATATAAAGTATCGTTTGTAATGCCGCTTGTCTTGTTCAGTATCCCTCTTGCAATCGGAATTCACACTACAACAGCCTTTTTATTCAATGCCTTGCCGGGAAGACCTTTCTGGAACAGTGCCCTGTTGGCTCCCCGCTTTTTAGCTTCTGCTTTTTGTTCAGGACCTGCAATACTTCTGATTCTATTTCAGATCTTACGTAAAATAACAAAATTTGAAATAAAAGATGAGGCTATCTGGACTATCGCTGAATTGATGGTTTATGCAATGTTCATTTATCTGTTTTTCACCGTAGCCGAACTTTTTAAAGAATTTTACTCAGGAACTGAAAATATTCTGTACTGGAAATATTTATTGTTTGGGATCGGGAAAAATCATGAAATCGTTATTTATAGCTGGTCATCAATCATAATGGGAAGCATCGCATTTATACTATTTCTGATTCCGGGTACACGAAAAAATTTCCTGACACTTAATATCGGAGCCGTCCTGATTTACGGTAGCGTCTATATTGAAAAAGGAATTGCACTTATAGTTCCCGGATTTACTCCTGACACATTGGGCCAAATATATGTATACACTCCTTCCATTACTGAAGTGCGGACAGCAGTTATGATATTTTCAAGCGGCTTTTTACTTTTTACATTCCTGAGCAAAATAGCAATAGCCATAGTATTTGAAGATTACTGCATCGATGATATCAGTTCAGGGAAGAGGGTTGATAAAGTGAAAGAAGCCCCGGTTGCCATGTAAGCCAGGAACATATTTAAGTAAAGGTTCCCAAATTATCTAACATTGGATTCCGAGCGTCAGCGAGGGATCTCCTCCTCAAAACAAGAAAGGGTGCCTCCCGAGACACCCTTTTATGATTATGGAATGTGGTGAAATTATTTCTTTAATGATCTGATGTAGTTCACTGTCTGCCATAGGCCGGTGTCGTCAATCTTACCTTCATATTTAGGCATATCTCCGCGGCCGGTTTTTGATTTATAGAACAACTCGCCATCGGTCTGTGTCTGACACTCTGCTGTCAAAAAACTTGCTACGGTTGTTTTCAATCCTTTTGATTTCGGACCATCGCCTACACCTGTTCTCCCATGACATGCTGCGCAATTCTTGTTAAAAAGATCTTTCCCGGCCAGAAGACTTGCATCATCTGACTTAACAGGGTTGCTCATAGTTTTGAAATTTGCCGGAACATCCCAGGGTTTAGCCTTCTGTCCAAAAGAAGTAAAGGAAATTCCAAAGACTAATAGAATTCCTATTAATACAATCTGTTTCAAGTTTTTCATAACACTAGTGTTTTAATTTTAACTCAAAGTTAAAAGTTATTATCTACTTCTGTCAATTTATAGGTTAAATTCTTTTACTGCAAATTGATAGCATGCACTAAGCTTCTTCCAAATTTTATGTTCAGGAATTTCACCGGGCTTGTGTTAATTTATTAATGATAAATCTCAAGTAAAATCTCCAGAATCTGTTTAGCTGCTTTTGATACTGATGTTCCCGGACCGAAAATTGCGGCTACACCCGAGTCATACAGAAACTGGTAATCCTGGTGAGGGATGACTCCTCCTGCGATCACTAATATATCTTCCCTGCCAAGTCTCTTAAGTTCATTAATAACCTGGGGAACCAGTGTTTTATGACCGGCAGCAAGACTTGAAACACCCAGAACATGGACATCATTCTCCACAGCCTGTTTTGCCGCTTCAGCAGGAGTCTGGAAGAGTGGCCCGATATCAACATCAAAACCAAGATCTGCGTATCCTGTCGATACAACTTTTGCACCACGATCGTGACCATCCTGGCCCATCTTGGCGATCATTATCCTGGGCTGACGTCCCTCTTTTTCTGCAAACCTGGCAACAAGTTCCTGTGCCTCTTTAAAATCATCATCCGATTTATACTCCGATGAATAAACACCTGATATAGTCCGTATCACTGCTTTGTACCTCCCGACAATTTTTTCACATGCATAAGATATTTCACCAAGGCTTGCCCGTTTTGCAGCGGCCTCTACTGCTAATTCAAGAAGGTTTCCTTCTCCGGTCCGAACACACTTTGTGAGTGCATCAAGAGCAGTCTGGCAGTCTGTTTCGTTTCTTTCTGCACGCAGCTTGGCAAGCCTTAAGATCTGCGATTCGCGTACAGCAGAATTATCAACCTCCAGAGTTTCAAGGGAGTCTTCTTTTTCAAGCCTATATCTGTTTGTTCCTACGATAGTCTGTACTCCCGAATCAATTTTAGCCTGGGCCCTTGCAGCAGCTTCTTCAATCCTCATCTTCGGAACACCCGATTCAACAGCTTTTGCCATACCGCCCAGACTTTCAACCTCCTTAATATGCTCCCAGGCCCGTTGAACAATCTCATGTGTCAGAGTCTCGACATAGTAAGATCCTGCCCATGGATCAATTGCCCTGCAAACCTGTGTCTCTTCCTGAATATATATCTGAGTATTCCGGGCAATACGTGCAGAAAAATCTGTAGGCAAAGCAATTGCCTCATCCAGGGCATTGGTATGCAGACTCTGTGTATGCCCAAGTATCGCAGCCATAGCTTCGATGCATGTCCTTCCGACATTATTGTAAGGGTCCTGTTCTGTCAGACTCCAACCCGATGTCTGACAGTGAGTTCTCAGAGTTAAAGATTTCGGATTTTTAGGATTGAACTCACTGACAATCTTTGACCACAGCATTCGGGCAGCTCTCATCTTGGCAATTTCCATGAAATGATTCATGCCGATTGCCCAGAAAAATGAAAGTCTCGGAGCAAAAGCATCAATATACAGCCCGGCCTTAATACCTGTTCTGAGGTATTCGAGTCCGTCAGCAAGTGTATAAGCAAGTTCAATATCGCATGTTGCTCCAGCCTCCTGCATATGATAACCTGAGATGCTTATTGAATTAAACTTCGGCATCTTTTCAGAGGTATACCTGAAGATATCAGCAATTATCTTCATTGAGAATTCAGGAGGATAAATATAGGTGTTCCTGACCATAAATTCTTTTAGAATATCATTCTGGATCGTCCCGTTCAGTTCATCGAGCCTGGCACCCTGTTCAAGAGCTGCTACGATATAAAAAGCCATTATTGGCAGAACTGCACCATTCATTGTCATCGACACTGACATTTTATTGAGGGGTATCTGGTCGAAAAGCAGTTTCATATCAAGAATTGAGTCTACTGCAACTCCTGCTTTACCAACATCACCTGTAACCCTTTCATGATCCGAGTCATATCCCCTGTGGGTCGCCAGATCGAAAGCAACCGACAAGCCTTTCTGTCCGGCGGCGAGATTACGCCTGTAAAATGCATTCGATTCTTCAGCTGTGGAAAATCCTGCATATTGCCGGATTGTCCATGGAAGCATTGCGTACATACCTGAATACGGACCGTGTAAAAATGGGGGCAGCCCGGCAGCATAATGAAGATGCTCCATTCCCTTCAGGTCTTGCTTTGTGTAAACGCTCTTGATAGGGATCCTTTCGGGAGTTACCCAGTCTTTTTTCAGGTCATTTCCCTTTTCCCATTCACGAGGGGTTTTTCCTGTACCAGGCAGATCTATAAGGTCGCTATATTTGAATTTAGGTCTCATTATTCAATTCCAAGTTTTTTGTTGAATTCCGTAAGTATCTCAATAACATTGGATCTGATATGAATGAAATTTTCCAGACCCTTCGATTTTAATTCGTCAAAGCTTGCAGGATTGCCTGCAACCACAATAATTGCTTTATCCTTTAAGCTGTTATAAATCTCCGGAGCAAAAAGAGGATATTCTTCATCAGAACTGCAGATCACAACGATATCAGCTTTTGAATCAATCGCTGATTTAACGGCTTCTTCCACAGTATCAAAGCCCTGATTGTCTAATATCTGATAGCCGGCATATCCGAAGAAATTTGATGAAAACTGTGACCTTGCTTTTCTCATAGCAAGGTTTCCGACTGGTAAAAGAAATACAACAGGCCGCTCAGCTGCTTTATCTACTACAATCCTCAGCTTATCGTACTGCTCGGATCCCCTGAAAATTGTGATAGGATCAACGACTAAATCCTTGTCATACATTCTTTTATTGAATACCCTGTCAAGGTTTACCGAATCAGAGACTTTTTCCAGGGTGTTTGGATACTGATTTGTGCCTAACAGGATAGTTTTTCTGGTAGCCAGATCGTTTTTCCGTTGAGCTCCTGACTCAGATAGTTTAGTCTGTATAAACCCCGTTTTCAGACAGGCGAGAAATCCTCCCTGATTTTCAATTTCAAGAAATAAATTCCATGCATTTTCGGCAATGAGGTTTGTAAGGTTCTCAATATAATATGAACCTCCGGCAGGATCTGCCACCTTATCAAAATATGCTTCTTCCTTAAGAATAAGCTGCTGATTGCGGGCAATTCTTTCAGAGAATTCATCGGGATGCCGGAAAACTATGTCAAAAGGTTCCGTAGTTAATGAATCAGCACCTCCCAGAATGGCCGACATAGCTTCAGTCTGTGTTCTGAGAAGATTCACATAAGGATCGTATATTGTTTTATTCCATCTGCTTGTAACGCAATGTATATCCATTTTAATGTTCGCGCCGCTGCCAGGATTAAAAACATTATTAACAACGGACCAGAGAAGTCGGGCTGCCCTGAGCTTGGCTATCTCGGGAAAATAGTTGGAACCTGTTCCGAAAGTAAATTTTATTTTTGAAGCTGAAGTATCACTCCTGATCCCCCTCTGCGAAAGCTGGAACAGATATTCACTCCCCATTGATAGTGCGAAAGCCAGTTCCTTGACAATATCAGCTCCTGCGTTATTAAAATTTGAGGCATTAATATTGATTATCCTGAAGTTAGGAAGAGGTGCTGAAGATTTAACTACCGATGCCAGGTAATCAAATCCCTCTTCAGGAGGAATACACAAAGTTCCGTTAACCATCAGTCTGCTTAATGGATCAATTTCAATTGCTCCTCTTATCTGGTCGGGATCAGAACTGGAATTTTTTACATAGTTTTTTACCAGATCAATTATCTCCTTTGCTTTGCCGTCAGAGAGAAAATTTATTTCAACTCCCCCCAGGAAAATCCTTTCGAGGAGAAGATCAAAATTCCTTTCATTAATTGATTCAGGGTCGCTAATAATAAAACCAAGTGAATCAATCCCTTTCATAAGGATTGTAAGGGCTTTACGGTTCGCTGTTGAATAATTGGTTACCGCAATATTCTGCCTGACCAGCCAGCTGTTGTCTTTAATCTTAGTACCTCTTAAATAGGGAAATTCTCCCGGAAGTGTGTTGATATAAATAAGGTTTTCTATATCTTCCATCCGGTAAAAAGGCTTCACATCAAACCCTTCATTCGTTCTCCAGACAAGCTTTTTATTAAAGTCAGCTCCCTTAAGGTCACTATTTATTTTATCCATCCACTCTTTTGTGGTTACAGGGGGAAACTGCTCAAATAATTTTTCCTTTTGCTCCATTCTGCAAGGGTTTGTAATTAAAAACACAAATTAAATGAATCAGCATTCATAGTTTTCATGAATTTTATCATATCGGATGACAGTTGGTTGTTTGACTATTTTCCTGCAAATTCCATCAAAAAAGATTTTATAAACGGATTCAGGTCACCATCGAGAACAGCCTGGACATTTCCTGTCTCGTGGTTTGTACGCAGGTCTTTAACCATTTTATAAGGATGAAGCACATAAGATCTTATCTGCGATCCCCATTCAATCTTCTTCTTTTCCCCTTCAACCTTTGCCTGCTCCTCCTGTTGTTTTCGAAGTTCCAGTTCATATAACTGCGATTTCAGGATCCTCATGGCGTTCTCCTTATTGTTCAGCTGTGAACGTGTCTCCTGGTTTTCGATTATCAGGCCTGATGGCTTATGTCTTAACCTTACTGCTGTTTCTACCTTATTTACATTTTGTCCACCTGCGCCACTCGACCTGAAAGTATCCCAGGTAATGTCGGCCGGATTGATTTCTATCTCAATATTGTTATCAACCAGAGGAGAAATGAAGACCGAAGCAAAAGTAGTCTGGCGTTTACCCTGTGCGTTGAACGGTGATATCCTTACAAGCCTGTGAACACCGTTTTCGCTTCTAAGATAGCCATAGGCCCTTTCACCTTCAATCTCTAAAGTGACCGTTTTAATACCAACCTCATCACCGGGCTGATAATCAAGTTCTTTAACCTTGTAATTATTTCTCTCTGCCCATCGGAGATACATCCTCATGAGCATAGCAGCCCAGTCATTGCTTTCGGTACCCCCGGCACCGGAGTTGATTTTAAGGATTGCCCCAAGCTGGTCCTCCTCTTTCTGCAACATATTCCTGACCTCAAGATCCTCGATCAGCGATAAACAGTTTTTATACTGGTTATCAACCTCTTCTTCACTGGCTTCTCCCTCCCTGAAAAAGTCATTGATTACACTAATATCGTCAATTGCTGAATTGATTTTGTCATATGATGTTGTCCAGCTTTTAAGCTGAGCAATGCTTTTCAGCAGCTCTTCTGCTTTTTTCTGATCATTCCACAGGCCGGGTTGCTGAGACAGGCTCTCCTTTTCTGCAATAAGATCGAGTTTGCCTTCGATGTCAAAGATACCTCCTTAAAGCATCGCGGCGAACCGCCAATGCTTTTATCTGTTCGTTAGTTATCATTTCTGAATTTTTGGTCAAATTTAGTCTTTTATCGAATAACAATAAGACATAAATTTTTAATTTTGGCATTCTCAAGAACGAGGATGCTGAAACTAATAATATATCTCCGTCCGGTTGCCAGGTATTTATTAATAGCCTGGGTTATAACGATTATAATTGTATCGTCTATCCCCAACATTCCTACTCTGAAGATCCATACTGCTAAGCGTGAGATCAGGCTCGATTATCTGATGCATTTTTGTGAATACGGAGTTTTGACTTTTATAGCCTTTCTTTCATTTGCCGGAAGAGAATTTAAGGTTGGCTACAAAAAGGTATTATTGATAGCAATAAGCCTGATTATTTTTGCTGTTCTCGATGAGTTGCATCAGAAGCTAATTCCGGGCCGATCGTATAATATAAAGGATATCATGAGCAATGTGACCGGGATTGTGGCGGTGACGGCGTTTGCGGTAATTCTGTTCAGATTGATAAAGGACAAGATTGTTCAGGAAAAATAAAAAAGAAATCCATTAACCGCAAAGATCGCAAAGGGTTAAGAACTAAGGTCGCAAAGAAAGAAACTGGAATAATAAAATTAGGCCTTGATCCGGGAGATTACCTTCGACCGACATAGTCGGCTATGGCCTACGAAGTCGGTGAGCTCGTCCCGATTCATTGGGACTTGGTTCATCACCAGCGCTCCAACAAACACGATATAGAGTACAAAAATGGGAGAAGGAGATTCCTCGTCCCCATACAATTTTGCACACCAGGTTTTTATGACAAGTATACAAGTATCAGATTATGATTGACATATAAAATATTGTAATTAATCAATGGTTTGGGGTTTTAAGAATCGATATAAAATGAAAAAAGGCCGTAGGCCTTAGATATTTTAACATCGGGTTAAGCCCGATGTCGAACTTCAACAAAAATTATCAAGCCCCGTAGCGGGCAAAATAAAAACAACTCTTTTTGACCTCTTTTGCAAGATCAGCCGGAGCCATAGTCTTTGGAAGTGTGCATAATAGGTGAATATGGTCAAAGGTTTATTTCGCCAATGGCATTACAATTTAAATTCAAGTTCCACAATCTCAAAAACTTCAAACTGTACTACTATGGATTAAGTGTCTTTAAATCGCCAAATAATAAATGTTGTGATTAGTAGTAGCATCAACGAGGAATCCCATAGGGATATGAAAGACTTTGGAATAAAAAGAAGACTATAATATTCCCCCTCAGGGGTTCCATCAATAAACCTTGTAGCCGGAAAAAGAACCAGTCCCTGATTGGGTTGCAATACCTGTACTCACAACAACTTTAATTGTACTGTTAACAGCTAGTTTTAGGGTGATGCTTCTATAGACAGCTCCGCTATTTGAGATGACATCAGAGATTATTTCATAAGGTTGTCCATTTAGATACAGTGACATTTTTGCTCCGATCGCGGCATCATATCTTACATTGAATGTATAAATTCCATCAGATGGCGCTACAAATTCACCAGTCGTATTATTATAAGCTAGTCCATCATTATATCTTACTATCTCAAAAACCAAAGAAACTTCAGTTCCAGTTGATCCTGTAGGATTAACTTTTTCAGCCCTGAATGCCACCATACTTCCAAGAGTCACACTGTTTCCTCCCGATATTGAAAGAGACTTGCTCGATTCTGAATATGTTAATTGCTGATTATCCGTATTATCCATATACTTGCTCAGATCAACTCCTGTCGATAAAGCATTTTTATCAATTGTAAGCTGATTCCCCGTTAAATGAATATCTTGAATGCCTGCGGTTTTTAGAGAAGAAAGATCGGCACCCGTACCATTGGAAATACTTAGAGACCCTGAGGCATTATCGTATGTCAGATTCTGTTTGAACGGACTAAAATCAATTGCTGTTGCAGAAGCATTTTTCGTAATTTTCAGTTTATTATTAACATCAAGCACCAGATCCTGAATCTGATTCGTCAGACCTACCTTGTTGCCACCTAAAATTGATAGTGTATCACCGAGTAA